>Ga0172373_10002005_pt1 | contig 31915 bp, 30 predicted proteins | sample Lak10m_2_FD_114546 | JGI IMG/M metagenome (GOLD analysis project Ga0172373, IMG submission 114546) | Freshwater microbial communities from Kabuno Bay, South-Kivu, Congo - kab_092012_10m | ecosystem: Environmental > Aquatic > Freshwater > Lake | place: Democratic Republic of the Congo...
GAGTTTTTGGAAAAACTTAAACAGTGGGGGTTTGTGGTTAATCCCCTCGCTAAGCTGTGCTCGACTGTGGATGAAGTGCTTGCTTATTACCACGAGTTGGAAAGCAAACGCGCCACCCTTCCTTACGATATTGATGGGATCGTTTATAAAGTGAATCGTATTGATTGGCAAAACCGGATGGGATCGTCAACCCGGGCACCACGCTGGGCGTTGGCCCATAAATTCCCGGCGGAGCAAGCGCAAACCCGTCTTAATGATATTCTCATTCAAGTAGGAAGGACGGGGACGCTTACGCCGGTTGCCAACCTTCAGCCCGTCACTGTGGGAGGCGTTGTTGTGTCTCGTGCGACGCTTCACAATGAGGACGAGATCGCGCGCAAAGATATCCGTGTGGGAGATACGATTGTTATTCAGCGGGCGGGGGATGTGATCCCTCAAGTTGTTCGTGTTGTCGAAGAGAAGCGACCTTCTGAGGCGCGTCCTTTTTCTTTTCCCCACACATGTCCTGTGTGTGGTTCGCATGCCATTCGTTTGCCTGGAGAAGTCGCACGCAAGTGTATAGGAGGGCTTATCTGCGGGGCCCAAGTGGCTCTCCGATTGCGCCATTTTGTCTCGCGCGATGCCTTTGATATTGAAGGGTTTGGATCAAAGCATGTGGAAGCTTTTTATAAAGAAGGGCTGATACACTCTCCGGCTGATATCTTTACCTTGGAAGAGCAAGATCGCCAGAGTTTGACCCCCTTGCGTGCTCGAGAAGGGTGGGGAGATCTTTCTGCAAAAAATTTATTTAAGGCCATTACTGCGCGACGTAGAATTCCGCTCCACCGTTTTATTTATGCCTTGGGTATTCCTCAAATTGGACAAGCCACAGCCAAACTTTTAGCACGACACTATTTGTCCTATGAGAGGTGGCAAGCGGCTATGAAGGAGGCAAGAGTACTTGAAAGTGAAGCCTACCTGGATCTGATGTCGATTGATGGCGTTGGCCCTAGTGTATCGGCAGATCTGATCGCTTTTTTTGATGAGCCGCACAACCGTCAGGTTTTGGAGGCTCTTTTAAAAGAGGTCACCATTATAGACGAACAACCACGGGCTGCAAGTTCGAGCCTATTTGCAAACAAGACGATTGTGTTTACAGGAACTCTTGAGCATATGACACGCGCGGAAGCAAAAGTACGTGCCGAAGCTTTGGGGGCTAAAGTCGCAGGGTCTGTTTCGGCTAAAACAGATTATGTGGTTGTGGGGGCGGATCCAGGATCAAAGGCAAAAGCTGCTAAAGAGGTGGGTGTTACTATTTTGACGGAAGAGGAGTGGTTAAGCGCTGCGGGAGACTAACGCAGAACGATGATGGTGGCACTTGTGATTTTATACGGAGGTAAATTCTTTTTTAAGGATAACAGTATATTCTGATGACCTTAAAGGAGGAGACCTTTCCATGGACGTTCAACTTATATTTCATACCCTTTTAAATATTATTGTCACGGGCATTAACCTTGTTGGCGTTACGATTGTGATTTGGGGGTTTGTTGTAGCCGCGATCGGGTTTGTGCGTATGAAGATTCACCGCCACACGTCCCGATTTTTCTTGATAGAGGCCAACAAAATAAGGGCAATTTTAGGCACTTACATTCTTTTTGGTCTGGAATTTATGATTGCCGCTGACATTATCCACACTTTCTTGAAGCCAACGCAACAAGACCTCATCGTTCTTGCAACCATTGTGGCTATTCGCACGGTGATTAGCTATTTTCTTGGAAGAGAAGTGGACGAAGCCCGTCGTGAGCAAGAAGATAAGAAAGAAATGAAGGGAACAAATTAAACGAAGTATTAATTATTTTCTGACACAATAGGGACATAAAACCTTACAAAGGAAGGTTAACAACATGTATCACCCGGGCAGAGAAAATCCTGAATTAGTAGCTGCTTTAACGGCTGTTTTTGCAGACACAGCTGTTGCTTACTATAAAACCCATGGATTTCATTGGAATGTGACAGGATCTCATTTTTATAGCTTTCACCTTATGTTTGAAAAATTTTACCAGGAATTATGGGAGTCTATGGACGAGATCGCAGAACGTATTCGTGCTCTTGGGGGGAAGGTTCCCATAAGTTATATAGAGCTTTTAAAAGTAGCTTCGATCCAAGAAAGTGACGCTATTCCTGCAGATCATATTATGGTGAAACACCTCAGAGAGGACTATCTTGCCCTCGCTCAAAAAGACCTCGATATGGCTGCTTTTGCAGAAAAAGAGGGGGATCTGGTGACGGCTAATATGATGACAGAAAAAGCGACTTTTCTGGAAAAAGCAGCATGGATGCTGCAAAGTTCATTTACGCTTTAATTTTCTGCGCTAATGTGGCCTCAAGAAAAGCATCAATATCGCCTTCTAAGACGCCGTGAGCATTTCCTTTTTCTACATGGGTCCTTAAATCTTTCACCATTTGATAAGGTTGGAGAACATAGGAGCGGATCTGATGGCCCCATCCAATTTCTGATTTACTCGCTTCGGACGCTTGGGCCGCTTCTTCTCGTTTTTTGAGCTCAAGCTCGTAAAGACGTGCCTTGAGCATGCTCATGGCTTGGGCGCGGTTGCGATGTTGAGAGCGATCATTTTGACATTGAACCACAACCCCCGTGGGGATATGAGTAATGCGAATGGCGCTATCGGTTTTATTGACATGCTGTCCACCGGCACCAGAGGCGCGATAGGTGTCAATCCTGAGGTCTTTTTCTTCCACTTGAATATCAATTTTATCATCCACCTCTGGGTATACCCAAACGGAGGCAAAGCTTGTATGACGACGGGCGTTTGAGTCAAAGGGAGAAATGCGTACGAGGCGATGCACGCCGCTTTCTCCTTTTAACCACCCGTAAGGATGATCTGCATCTTTATGAGAGATAACCTTAAAAGATGCAGATTTAAGACCTGCTTCTTCCCCCGGGCTTTCTTCAATCCACTCAAGCTTATATCCCTTCATTTCAGCCCATCGGCTGTACATACGGACAAGCATGAGCGCCCAATCTTGAGCTTCTGTGCCCCCAGCGCCTGCATGAATTTCAATAAAACAATTGTTGGTGTCTGCTTCCCCCGATAAAAGACTTTCAAGACGGAGGCGTTGAACTTTATGGTGGAGAGCGACGATATCCTTTTCACCAGCCTCTTGAAGCTCCAGATCTTTTTCTGTTTCCCCAAGATCTAGAAGTTCCAGAGCTTCTTTTAATTCTTGGTCAATTTTTTGAAGACGCCCTAAGGCCCCGGAAATCTGGTCTCTTTCTTTTAGCAATTTTTGCGCCTGCTGAGGATCATCCCAAAGGGTAGGATCCTGAACCGCTTCTTCTAGTTCTGTAAGGCGTTTTTGAGATTTATCCCAGTCAAAGATGCCTCCTGAGAAGACCCAAGGCCTCCTCAATTTCAAAGACGAGACTTTCAATTTCAGCGCGCATGGCTTTTTTCTTGCTAGTTAAGAGGACGGAAAGTTAAAGGTCGGCCGTATCATACAAGGAAATTTATAAATTTCAAGTAAATGTTAAGCATACGCAGGGTGCTCATCAAAACTCTGCACAGGCTCCTTTTCAGAAATCATCAGCACTGTATAGCTGATCCCTGAAATGAAGAGACCTATAAACCAAGCGTAATGGTAGAGAGGGACTAGAAACTCAAGGAGGGAAGGGAGATCGCATACCTTTATCTGAACAAGAAAGCCTGGGATATTAGGAAGAATACCCAAAATAAGTGCTGCTATAGCTTTAGGATTATAGCCTCGAGAATAGCTATACATTCCCGTGCGTTGATAAAGAGCACTCAGATTTAAATGAGTGCTCCGAACCACAAAATAGTCAACAAGAATAATCCCTGCAATAGGGCCGAGCAAGGCAGAATACCCAATCAGCCACGTAAAAATATAGCCTGTAGGGTCTGCAAGAAGTTTCCAAGGCATCATAAGAATTCCAAGGATGCCTGTGATAAGACCGCCCTTTTTAAAAGTAATATATTTTGGAGCAAGATTAGAAAAATCGTTAGCGGGTCCCACAACATTAGCAGCAACATTTGTTGTTAAGGTTGCTATCAAAATCGTGATAACAGAAAAGATAACGATAAAGGGGTTATCGAATTTCTGAATAAGGATGATGGGATCCCAAATTGCTTCTCCATAAACAACGAGTGTTGAACTAGTAACTGCAACGCCAATAAAAGCAAAAAAAGTCATCGTGGTTGGTAATCCAAACGCTTGCCCAAGAACCTGGGCGCGTTGATTTTTCGCATAACGTGTAAAATCGGGAATATTAAGGCTTAAGGTGGCCCAGAACCCTATGATTCCTGTTAAGGCAGGAAAGAAAAATTGATAAAATGCGCTGGAAGTTTCAAACCGAGACGTTGTTTGCAGAACGGTTGTAATTCCATTCGCATTTATGTAAGCCCAATAAAGCAGGGCTAAACCTCCTAGGATTAAGAAAGGGGCCCCCAAGGTTTCAAGCCATTTTATAGAGTCAACTCCTCTCCAAACGAAAAATAAATTCATAAACCAAAAGGTCATGAAACAAGCAAAAGGAATAATGCCAACGCCTAGGACTTCCGTTGTAAAAAGTTTGGTTTCAGGCCATAGCTGAAGCACGAGGGTGTAAATCGCAGTTCCTCCAATCCAAGTTTGGATTCCGAACCAGCCGCATGCCACAAAGGCTCTGGAGAGGGCCGGGATATTTGAGCCCAAAACTCCAAAACTGGCGCGTGCAAAAACAGGATAGGGAATACCATATTTGGCCCCTACATGGCCATTAAGGATCATGGGAATAAGGACGATCAGGTTGCCTAAAAAGATGGTAAGAAGAGCTTGCAAGCAGCTCATGCCGCCCTCAATAAGAGAGGACGCCATCATATAGGTTGGAATTTGAACTGACATTCCAACCCAAAGAGTAAAAAAATTAAAAATAGTCCAGTTTTTTTGATTTCCTGTGACAGGCGCTAGGTCTTTATTGGTAAGAGTCGAATTCATGCGAAGAAACTCCAATCAAAACTGCTCCCTTGTAATGTAATCTTAGGAAAATGTCGAGTTTTTTCTGTAAGGTGGGGCCTGAAGAGAAAACCTCGAGCCCCACGTGAGGCAGATTATTTATCCTTTGTCCTAAACACTATATTCCAGGAAGGGTTGATCTCTGACTGAATAGGGAGGTAGCTTTGAAGAGTAAAGGGAAGACTTTCACTCTCTGCTTTCTTTAAAAGAGCTGTTGCAATGGATTGAGTCCCATCAGTTATTGTTACTGTTTGCAAATCAGAGAAGTGACCTGTTGTTTGTGCCATAGGAATGTATTGAGAGAGGATGACCTCTACAGCTCCTGCCATCGTTTGTCCATAATCTTCTCTAACCACTGCTTCGCTATCTGAGAAAATTAATAACTCTAGATTTTTTGTGACTGTAGAGAGTTTGACAGGAATAGATCCATAAGGTTTGGTTGGTAAGGAGGACAAATCCTCTGATTTTGCTGTAAGGTGAGTCGGATTGGGGGTTACGTTAAAAGACTGAACGGCTAAATGGGCTGTTCGCTTTTCATAATATTTATTATGTAAAATAGCATCTGGAGCTATAAACTCAACGGTTGCAGGTGTTAAGGCCGTGGATTTTTTCGGAGAATGCCTTATAAAACCCGTAGATTCATTTTTTTCTTTTGTATAGGTACAAACGGCTGTAGGAAAAACAGTCCCTTTGTGCTCAGATTCTTTATCTACAAACCATTCTTCAGAATCAACCATAGCATAACTAGAAGAGGCGGAAAAAGATGCTGTTAAAAATAAAAATGTATAAAGAAATTTTGACACACATATCTCCTTGTTAAATATATTTTACAATTTCAAGCTATAATAATTGAAGAAAGAAATCAATAGCGTTGCCTAGTACAACCCGCCTGTTCCCGTTAAAGGAGCGGAGGCTGGTTCGTAAGAAGGTTGTGTCGTGGGCTCATACCTCTCCAGAGATCTAGATTCATAGGGTGTTGATTTTTCAGGAGAATCAGATGCTGCTCGGCCATGAAGAGATTGATTTTCCTTTAGGGCTTCATAAATGATTCCAGCCCCACTGCCCTTTGCCATTTGCCCTGTCATTTCTTTCATGCGTACAAGTTTCATACCAGGAGGCATTTTGAAGGGCTTGCTGGGGATATCCTTTAAAGCTTTTCCCAAAAAATCTACAATAAGAGGCAAGGCTACGGCCGATCCTCCTTCCATATGTCCTAAGGGTTGGGGGTTGTCATAACCAACATAGGTGCCCACCACAATGTCAGGAGTATAGGCAAAGGTCCATGCATCTCGCTCTTCGTTTGTCGTTCCCGTTTTGATCGCCACAATTCTCTCTAAGACTTGTGCTTTTCGAGCAGAACCCGCACGTACGGCTCCTTCTAGCATAGATGTAATTTGGTAAATGCTACGTGGATCAGCCATTTGTTCACGAAGGTCTTCAATAATAGGAGCGGTTTGGCCAGCCCAAGAGGGGGCCTTACATGCTTTGCAAGTCCGTGTGTCGGCAGTAAAAATTGTTTTTCCATGACGATCTTGAATGCGATCGATGAGGGTGGGTTCTAGCTTTTTACCTCCATTGGCCAGCATCGCATAGGCTGTGGCAAGGCGTAAAAGTGTTGTTTCTCCAGCTCCTAAGGCCATGGCTAACTGCATGGGGACATGATCGATAATACCGAATTTTTCAATTGTTTTGGCAACGGGTTTCATACCCACATATTGGTGAACCAAGCGAATGGTCATCATATTGAGAGATTTTTGGAGTCCAATACGTAAAGGAACGGCTCCATAATAGTTAGATGTTACATTCTTAGGAGCATAAACTCCAAGGCCTCGGCCCATGACGATTGATATAGGAGAGTCAGAAACAATGGTTGCAGGTGAAAAACCGCGTTCCATTGCGGCCATGTACACAAAAGGCTTGATGGCGGATCCGGTTTGGCGAAGGGCTTGAGAAGTTCTGTTAAACTGGCTGGCTTCAAAACTGAACCCTCCAGCCATAGCCAATACGCGACCCGTATGCGGATCCATAGCTATGAGTCCTCCATTTACGCCAGGAATTTGCTGTAAACTATAAGCCCCATCCTTGTCTTGAAGAGGTTCAACAAGAATGATGTCTCCTACCTTAAGAACATCTTGAGGATGCTGAATGGGAGGGCCAAGATTTGCCCGAGGAGGATCTTTGTCTGGAGATGGCTTAGGAGGTGGAAGAGCCTCGCGAGCCCAGGTAAGTTCAGAAAGAGGAATGACGCCCTCTTCCCCTGACGTAAGACCAATAGTGGCTTCATGGCTCTTTAACTTTAGAACAATAGCCAGTTGCCAATTCCCATTCCCGGGTGGAGGTGTCAAGGCCTCCAGGTGATTTTTCCATGTTTCTGTGGTTGTGTCCTGTAAAGTCACATGCTGAAGGGCGCCACGCCATCCATGACGACGGTCATAGGTTATGAGACCTTTGCGCAGCGCCCAGTCAGCTATTTTTTGCAGGCGTGGGTCAAGGGTTGTGCGAATGGTAAGTCCTCCTTGATAAAGGGACGACTCTCCATATTTAGAAATTACATGACGGCGGACCTCTTCCGCAAAGTTGTCGGCTTTAACGACACGCGTCGGATCTGGCCGTTTGAACACGAGGGGTTCTGCTTTTGCTGCCAAAGCCTCATCACGAGAGATGATGCGTTCCTCGTACATGCGTGTAATAACCCAATCTCGGCGTGCCTTGGCGGCTTCATAGTTTGTCTTAGGATTATACTTGCTTGGAGCTTTTGGAAGGGCGGCTAAGAAAGCCACTTCAGAAATGGAAAGCTCACTTAAAGACTTATTAAAATAATTAAGAGCGGCAGCTGTAATTCCATAAGAGCTGGCTCCTAGGTAAATTTCATTCAGGTAAAGCTCTAAAATGCGATCTTTGGTGAGAGCATTTTCAATACGAAAAGCCAGAATAGCTTCTTTAATTTTTCTTTCTAAAGACGCATGAGTTGAAATGCTTGAGAGAAGAAGATTTTTAGCCACTTGTTGAGTAATGGTGGAGGCGCCCATGGGGCGCTTGTTGCTGCCCATCTGACTTAAATTAACAAGAGCTGCGCGTATAATCCCAAAAAAATCGAGACCAGGATGCTCATAAAAATTCTTATCTTCAGCGGCTAAAAATGTTTGAATCACGCGCTTGGGGATAGCTTCAATGGGAACGAAAACCCGTTTTTGTGTGGCGTATTCTGCAAAAAGCCGTCCGTCACTTGCGTAGAGACGACTGACAACCGGAGGTTCATAGCTTGCCAGCTGTTCATAATCCGGGAGGCCACAGCCAAAATAGTACAACACTGTGAGGACGCCCACACTTCCTGCGAGGCTTAAGGTGAAAATAAGGGCAAATATCCAGGTAAAAAAACGAATCATATGTTGCAATAGATCTTTATCTCTGTCTGCACTTTGCCGAGGGAGGAAACAAGGGTCAATAGAAATTTATTATGAGAGGGATGTTTGTGCACAAGTTTGCCTTATTTCGCTCTCATCACTATTTTTAAAAACAAAACACCTCCGGAAAGAAGGAGAGTGATGGTGTTTGCCGCGATGATAGAAAAGGAAGAAATTGCGATTCCATAGATAAGCCAAAAAACAACGCCTGTACAAAAGATGGAATACATGAGGAGAGAGATTGAACTCGCATCACGCGTTTGCCATATTTTTATGACTTGCGGTAGAAAGGAAAGGGTTGTCAGCGTCCCCGCTGTGATTCCGATATATTCAACGATGGGAAACATTTATGTGACTCCTTTAAGTAATATACTCACTTTAGTAATAAAGAGAGTAAGAAAATGCAACTAAGATTTGGGAGTTCTAGGGCGGAACTTCTTTTTGTGTCAAGGTGCTCAGAATTAAAAACTTAATTCCATGACTTCAAGGGTGACAGAAGGTATATATCGTTGTAAACATTTTCTATGAGACTTATATTTTCTTATAAAGAAGGTGTTGTTTATGAAATTTGAAGATTTGCCTGAAATTCTTCCCTTGTATGCAACGGAGGGCACAGTGTTATTACCCCGCGCTCAGCTTCCTTTGCTAGTGGAAAGCATAGAGGAAAAAGCCATTGTAGAGTGTGCTCTTCAAGAAGGTCATCGTCTTCTTGGGGTGGTGCAGGCCAACCCAGAGGGGGGACATTTTCAAAAAGGGTGTGTCGGGCGTATTGTTAATTTCCAAGATGGTCCACGGGTTTTTATTGTGCTGGGAGGACTATGTCGCTTTAATATTACGGAAATGAGTGATGGGTCTATTAAAAAAGCGCGTGTCAGTTATGCGGGGTATGAGCAAGATTTAGGAACCTCTTCCGTTGATCTGTTAGTAAATCGCCCCCGGCTTTTAGGGCTTTTAAAGGAGTATTTAGAAGATCAAGATATCTCGGCTAACTGGGATGAAATTGATCATGCCAGTGATGATCTGATCCTGAATTCTCTTACCATGGCATGCCCTTTTGATCCTGTTGAAAAACAAGCTCTTTTAGAAACACCCTCTTTGTCTGAAAGATGCGATATGATGATAGCTTTAATGGAAATGGCTCATTCTCCTTTTCAAGGACGTAGACCCATTCTACACTAAAGGAAACAGCATGAAAAAAAATGTAAGCGTATCCTTAAACCCAAGACTTTTTGAAATGCTGGTGTGCCCGCTCACCAAGGGGCCTCTTCAGTATGATAAGGAGAAACAAGAGCTTATTAGTCTTCATGCAAAACTAGCCTATCCTATTCGCGATGGAGTCCCCATTATGCTGGTGGATGAAGCAAGGCCCTTGGAGGAAAAGGAGGCCTAGGTAAGCCCTTGTTATCATCCAAAGTTCCTCATGTTTTTACAATTCCTTCCGGATGTTCTTTTTTGGAGACTCTCGCGCGAGGACTTCGACAGGAGACAGATCCTTTTTATTTGAGTCAGATGGAAATTTTTCTTCCTACGCGACGAGCGTGTATTGAGCTCAAACGCGCTTTGATGCGTCAGGGAGAAGGGAAGTGTTTATTGCTTCCAAAACTCGCTCCTTTAGGAGATTTGGATGAGGACGAGGAATGGCTCAGTTCTCCTCAAAATGAGCTTGATTTAAAGCCTGTCATTCCTTCTGTGAAGCGCCTTGGGCTTTTAACAAATCTTATAGAAGACTATGCCAAAAAAACAGGGTTGCCCTCTTCTCCCGCCCTCTCTCTTAAGTTAGCAAAAAGTCTTGTGAAACTTATGGATCAAGCTGCCATTGAAAACGTTCCATGGAAAGGGCTGATTCATCTTGTCCCTTCTGAGTTCGCAGGCCATTGGCAGCTCACCTTAAGTTTTCTAGAAATTATCACGTCTCATTGGCCTCAAATTCTAGAAGAGACGGGAACTGTGGAACCTTATGTGCGCCATCAACAACTCGTAGAACTTCTCGTTGCCCGCTGGGAAAAAAATCCCCCTGCTCACCCTATTCTAGGAGCGGGGTCCACGGGAACTATGCCAGCGACAAGTCGTCTCCTTCAAGCCATCGCTCATCTTCCCCAAGGTCAGGTCATTTTGCCTGGCCTTGATATGACGTTAGGGGAAGAGGAAATAGAAGCTTTATCTCCTTGTCACCCTCAATACGCTCCAACACGCTTTTTGAAGAAGATGGGGCTTACGTCTCAGGATGTTCTTATTTGGCCCGGGGCGGAAGGAATAGAAAGTCATCCTCGAGCTCATTTGTTAGCAGAAGCTTTAAAACCTTCTTTTTCTCTCCAAGGGCAGTTTCCTGATAGAGCACTGGAAAATGTGTCTTTTATTCCCTGTGCGTCTCCCCAGGAAGAAGCTCTTGCTATTTCTATTTTATTACGTCAACAGCTCGAAATACCTCATAAACGGATTGCTCTGGTGACATCTGATTTGAGGCTTGTGGAGAGAGTCAGGGCGGAATTGAGGCGTTGGGGAATAGAAATTGATAGTTCTTCCGGAGAGGCGTTGGATAAGACTCCTCCTGGGGTTTTCTTAAAATTATGTGCAGAATATATAGAAAACCCTCACGATCAGGTGGCTCTTCTCTCATTTCTTAAGCATCCTCTTTGTCGTATGGGACGGGCAGTAGGAGAGGTGCGCGGAGAGATTCGCCAGTTTGAAAGGAAAGTGTTGAGAGGAGGGAGAAAGAATTCTCACGGTAACATCTCCGCAGAAGGGGGGATCCAGGAAAACTTGGCACACCTGATACGTGACTGTCTGGACCCCCGCCTGCGCGGGGATGACAAAAGGGGGAGCGGGAATGACAAGAAGACTTTGACTTTCCAAGAAATGCTCCAAGCCCATCGCCGGATGGCAGAGACTTTCTCCACCGATGATCAAGGAATCTGCTACTTATGGAAAGAAGCAGCAGGAGAAGCCGCACGCGTTTTTTTTGAGACGCTTGAAGAAAATTCACAAGATTTCTCTTCTCTTTCTTGGGCAGAATATCCTGCGTTTCTTGAAGAACTTTTTCAAGGTCAAAGCCTTCGAGTGCGGGCACAAAAGCATCCACGACTCTCTATTCTTGGCCCTATTGAAGCCCGACTTTTTTCTGCTGATGTGATGATTTTAGGCGCGCTTAATGAAGGAACGTGGCCACCAGAGATTGAAATGGATCCTTGGCTTAATCGGTCCATGCGTCATGAGATGGGCTTCCCATCTCCTGAAAGGCGTATTGGCCTCTCTGGTCATGATTTTAGTCAAGCGTTTTCAAGTTCCCAGGTTTATTTAACACGCGCTTTGAAGGTGAACGGAACGCCCACCTTAGCTTGTCGGTGGTTGGAACGCCTTGAGGTGTATTTAAAAGCTTGGGGCCGTTCTCTTCCTCAAGAGGGTTGCGTTTTAGAGTGGAGTCGACACCTGGATTCCCCGGAAAAACATGATCCCTCTTTAACGCCTTTGCCAAGACCTCCAGTTCAAGCACGTCCGCGTCGTTTATCAGTCACTCAGATTGAAACATGGATGCGAGATCCCTATGCTCTTTATGCGCGTTCGATTTTAACACTATCACCCTTAGATCCCTTGAATGTGGTGGTGGGGCCTGCTGAGAGAGGAACACTGATTCATGCAGCTTTGGATCAGTTTTTCAAAGTCTGTCCGGACCCGCACCATAAACACGCTTTAGATAGCCTTCTGTTTGTAGGAAAAACGCTTTTTGAGTCTTGTGAAGATGATTCCTCTGTGCGCTTTTGGAAGCCTCGGTTTTATTCTCTTGCGAAGTGGTTTGTTGAAACAGAAAGACGCACTCGACTTTCAGGGACTCAAACGTTTACGGAGGTAAAAGGGAAGGTAATGATATACACTCCTCAAGGTCCCTTTGAGTGTACTGCCAAAGCAGACCGTATTGATGTTCTCCCTGATGGACGCATGCGAATTATCGATTATAAAACAGGGGCCTTTCCCACGGATCAAGATGTGATCTTAGGATTTTCTCCTCAGTTACCTTTAGAGGGTGCTATCGCCCTTCATCAGGGGTTTGAAGGAATCTTTTCGACAGCCCTTGAAAGTTTACAATTTTGGGGGTTGAAAGGAGATATGAGTGGAGGGATTATTAAAACCATTCCTGGTGATCCTCACGAGCTTTCCTTGAAATCTCTTGCAGGACTTGAACGAATGATTCTTTTGTTTGAAAATGAAACAACACCGTATCCTGCGCGGCCTTTGTTAGCAAAGTCGTTGAAATATAATGATTATGCTCATTTGGCGCGGGTGTCTTCTTAAGGGTAAATCTGCTTTTTGCCTAGAACGATCAAGGAATGTATATGAAACAGAGACACACTCTATGCCTCATCAAATAGCCGCTTCTTCTCAACGTTTGGCAGCGAGTCCTCATCATTCTGCATGGGTGGCGGCCTCTGCGGGCTCTGGAAAAACAAAGGTTTTAACGGATCGGGTGTTGAATCTTCTCTTGGAAGGGTGTGCGCCGGAACGGATCTTATGTTTGACTTTTACGAAAGCAGCAGCTGCAGAGATGGAGGGTCGGCTGCGAACCCGCTTAGGAGAATGGGCCATTTTACCTGACCATGAGCTGCGCGAGTCCTTGAAGTCTCTTCGAGAGTCGACAGTATCTCCTGAAATCCTCGTACGGGCTCGGACCCTTTTTGGTCTTACTCTTGATACACCTGGTGGCCTTAAAATTCAGACAATTCATGGCTTTTGTCAGTCTCTTTTGAAGAGATTTCCGTTGGAAGCGGGGCTTTCTCCCTTTTTTAATGTGGCAAATGATACGGAGAGAAAGAGCCTTATCAAACAAGCTTTTTATACGGCGATAGGAGATCCTTCTTTCCAAGAGCTTGTTTTTCGGTTTAGTGAGTCGACTTTTGAAGAAATAAATACCTTTATTTTACAAGAAAGAGTGGCGTTTGAAGAAATATCCTCTTCTGTTATCCCAAACTTGTTTGGGGATTTCTTGGGTGATGAGCCGCTGAAACAAGGTCAGCATAACAGTGTGTATATTCCTGAAGCCGATCTGAAGAAAGCGCTTCCTCTTCTTGACCAAGGAAGTTCCACAGACCAGGAACGAGGGAACGCTTTGGCACAGTTTCTTGCAGCTTCGAAAGAAGAGAGAGAGCAAAGATATGGAGACTATATCTCCATTTTCCTCACCCAAAAGGGAGAAGCAAGAGCGCGTCTTTTGACTCAAAAGCTAGCCGAGGCTTATCCAGATTTGAGCAAACTTTTAAGAGACGAAGCGCACCGATTAGAGATGTGGATTGAGCGGCAAAAAACCCTTGATGTTATGAGAGTTTCTCAGGCTTTTGCAGACTATAGTCGGGCGTTTCTGAGGGCTTATGCAGATCTTAAGCAATCTCAGTCGTTTTTAGATTATGAGGATTTAATTCTTAAAACCGTTGCGTTGTTGAAAAATCCAGGGTGTCATTGGGTTCTTTATAAGCTCGATGGAGGGCTGGATCATATCCTTGTGGATGAAGCTCAAGATACCAGCCCTGCTCAGTGGCAAGTTATCAGAGCCATTGCAGAAGAATTTTATGCCAATGCAACGGAAGATTCGCGTAATCGAACCCTTTTTATTGTGGGAGATGACAAACAATCTATTTATAGCTTTCAAGGAGCAGATCCGGTCGTTTTTACGCAGATGCAAAAAGATCTTCGAGATTTTGCGCAGAACTCAGGGAAAGTATGGCGCGATATTGATCTTAATGTTTCTTTTCGCTCAACGCCGGAAATTCTTGCGTTAGTGGATGCGGTTTTTCATGATTTCCCCGGACACTTAGCCTTTCGGAAAGATAAACCCGGCCATGTAGAGGTTTGGCCTCTTTTGCAGAAAGAGGAGGAATCTCCTCTAGAATCTTGGCAACCTCCTGTTGTGCAATCTCCAAAGGAATCTCCTCAAAAGCGATTAGCGCAAATTATGGCACAAACTATTCAAGGGTGGCTTTTGGGAAAAGGACCATTGCCACGACCCATTTCTCCTGGAGATATTCTTATTCTCGTGCGGCGTCGAACCGCCTTTGTGGATACGCTTATTCGAACACTCAAAGAGCATGATGTGCCTGTTGCTGGGGTAGATCGACTTTGGTTACTTGAAGGCATTGGAGTGCAAGATCTCTTAAAGATCGGGGAGTTTTTATTGCTTCCCGAAGATGATCTTACGCTTGCAACGGTTTTGAAAGGGCCGCTCTTTAACCTGCCAGAAGAAGATCTCTTTAAAGTGGCTTATGATAGAGGCCATAAGTCTCTGTGGCAGTGTCTTTTAACGACCCCTCAATTTAAAGACATTAGCGCCTTCTTGAAAGACCTTTTGTCACGCACTGACTTTTTGACTCCCTTTGAACTTTATAGCCATATATTAGGCCCTCTTGGAGGTCGGAGAAAATGGCAGGCGCGTTTAGGAGCAGAGGTTGTAGATTCTTTAGATGAGTTTTTAAATCTCTGTCTTCTCTTTCAAGAAGAAAAAACGCCGTCCCTTCAAGGATTTATTAGTTGGATTTCTCAAGAAGTTATTGAACTGAAACGAGATCTTGAACAAAGTAATCAGGTGCGTGTCATGACTGTTCATGGATCAAAAGGACTCCAAGCGCCCATTGTCTTTTTGCCGGATACAACGCAGCCTCCCTTTGATGTGCCTCCTTTTGGGTTTTATAATAAATCCCTCATTTGGTTACCTTCTTCTGACAAAGATATTCCTCTCACAAAGGCCGTGAAGCAAGAATTGCGTGAGGCTCAATTTGAAGAATATCGCCGCCTTTTATACGTAGCGCTTACGCGTGCAGAGGATGCTCTGTATGTATGTGGGTGGGAAGGAAGCGCGCAAGAGACTTGGTATTCTCTCATAATGGAAGGAATGCGAAAAATCGCGGAGCCATTTGAAGGAGGTTGGCGATTGTCGAGCGTTCAACAGGGTGTTGCTCTTTCCTTAAAGAAAGAGGAAAAGCCGGATTTTCTCTTGCCACAGTGGCTTCAGAATCCTCCTTTGCTGGAGACGACTCCAAAGCTTTTACGTCCCTCGGAAGAAGAAAAGGATGATAGATTTTCTCCTTCGGATTGGGGAGAATTTGGGACTGAAAGAGGGATCCTTATTCATAAGTTACTAGAAATATTGCCTGGGGTGGAGGAAGGCAGAAGAGAGCAGACAGCCATGAGATATCTAGAGAACAAAAGAATTTCAAGAGATATTGCTCTTGAGATGATTCATTGTGCGCAGAGGGTCTTAAAGGCTTACCCAGATTTGTTTGGCGCTGACTCACAAGGAGAAGTTGCCGTTATGGGACATTTAGGGATCTCTCTCCTCTCGGGACAAATTGATCGCCTTATTGTGAATGAGGATCACGTTCTGATTGTGGATTTTAAAACCCATGGAAATATTCCGAAAAGCTTAGATGATATTTCTAGCACTTACCTCAAACAAATGGCCATTTACCAGGCAGCTCTCTCTCAAATTTATCCGGAAAGGCCCATTTTGTGTGGGCTTTTATGGACGGAAGAGCCACGGCTCGATGTGTTGCCCGAGTCGCTTTTGAAAAAGTTTATGCCTTTAATTGACGTGAAGGATGCAGAAGACTACAATAGAAAAAACCTAAGTTACTCATGACACGTAAGGAACATATACATGGAAATTTTAAAAATAACAGATGCGTCTTTTAAAAAAGATGTGATGGACGCAAAGATGCCGGTCCTCGTTGACTTTTGGGCGGAGTGGTGCGGTCCTTGCCGGATGATAGGCCCTGTTTTGGAGGAAGTCTCTCAAGAAATAGGAGCGACAGCTGTTATTGGAAAATTAAATATTGATGAAAATCCTGAAACGCCAGCCCTTTTAGGGGTACGCTCTATTCCTACTTTGATGATGTTTAAGGACGGAAAAATGGTAGGGACAAAAGTAGGCGTTCAATCAAAAAGTGCTCTTTTAGAATGGATTAAGTCTGTTTAATATTGTCATCCCGAACCTTTAGTCCCGGGCTTGACCCGGGACCATTTCGGGATCTCGTTGACAATGAGATGCTGAACGAGTTCAGCATGATAATGATCTGCTGGATCCCCATGTTCCCGCTTTCGCGAGGACGGGGATGATATGTAAAAGAATGTAAAGCATATGTTCCTTGCCCTTCTTCATTATAAGGTTCCTCTTGAGGTTATTGCGCTTTACCGTTCTGCTCATAGGGAATTTTTAAAAGAAGGGTATGCCAAAAACCTCTTTATTGCTTCAGGCCGGATGTATTCCGACAAGGGGGGTGTGATTCTTTCTCCTCTAACTCGACGAGGAGAATTTGAGGATCTTTTAAAAAAGGATCCTTTTATGCTCCATGATCTTGCGACTTATGAGATTATTGGATTTGATCCGTCTCTTTTTCATTCAGACTTTGCTTCTTTTGTTTGGGAACGCGATAAAGAAAAAATTGAGATGGTGCCGTTCACATCTCAGTGGGAAGACGTTTTTAATCAAGAAGCAGATGCTCTAAAGCAAGCTTTTGGAAAGGTTCTTCTTAAGATTCATCATATTGGAAGCACATCTATCCCAGGGATTGTGGCAAAACCTATTGTCGACATGATTCCTGTCGTTAAAGATATTCGTGCTGTTGACCTTATAACACCTTCGATTGAGGCCCTCGGTTATGAAGCAAAAGGTGAATATGGCATGCCTGGGCGGCGATTTTTTGTAAAAAGCCAAGGAGGAAAACGACTTTTCAATATGCATGTTTTTGAAGAAGGCCATCCTGATGTTCAACGCCACCTTCTTTTTCGAGATTACCTAAGAGCTCATCCTGAGGAAGCCTTGCTTTATGCCGAGTTAAAAAAAGGTCTTGTCTTGCAATACCCTGATGACATAGAGCGGTATTGTTGGGGCAAAGAAGATTTTGTTAAGGAAATCGATAGAAAAGCTATGGCTTGGTATAATAATCCGAGTGTGAAATAAGGACTATACTAATGGAACAAGATGTAAATGACTAACACTTTCGATCCAAAATATACTTTACAAAGTTCTAGGAGTGTTTTCTACTATCATAGATTTTTTTCAAGATAAAACAGAATAATAAGAGAAAGAAAATTCCATGTCAAAACTTATAACCCCTATTAGCGTAATCCTTACAGCCATAGGATGTACCTTTTCAGCTTTTGGACAGACTGTTGACAACTTAATCTTTGCTATTGCGTCAGGGACTAAGGAATATACCATATCAAACTTTGATCAGGGGCAAAACAGCGGTTGTGGAAACTATACAAATGGGTCAACCGATTCTCAACTTACTGCTGGTGGCAGTCTTTCGTGCTCTGTTGCTTACTCTGATTTAGGGGAATTTAAGCTAACAGTGACCGATCCTAAGACTGGAGAAAAGTGTACCATTCTGAGCCGTCAAACTTCTCCTGGCTATATTTATAGGGCTACTGGCTGTTCTCTTCCCGGAGTTATGATTGTCAATAAAGATGAACATTATAAACAATATCGCTACGGTGATTGGTTTGTTAACCTACAATGAGTTTAAAACAATGACGAGGCTGTGAGACTTCTTTTGAGGCTTCCTCAGCTTCTCGTTCGAAATATTACAAGCCTTGATGTGAGTGGTAACCGTCTTAAAGGCCATGTGAGTGTCCTCTGTCATTTGCCGAGCCTCACAGAACTTGATGCGAGTTACAACGAAATTGGTAAACATGGGAGTGCTCTTGCTCATTTAACACATCTCAGATACCTTAATGTGCATCGCAATGAAGTGGGTGAATATATAAGTACGTTACGTCCATTAATTGAGGCAGGCACCAGAATTTCTTCAGATTCATTGTAAGTTTACTTGCCAATCACCATATTCAAATTTTTTATGCTGTTTGTCTTGATTGACAATCATAACTCCGGGAAGAGAACAGCCAGTAGCCCTATAAATATAGCCAGGAGAAGTTTGACGGCTTAGAATGGTACACTTTTTTCCATTCTTAGGATCGGTCACTGTTAACGTAAATTTCCCTAAGTTAGAGTAATGGACGTTGCACATAATATGTCCTCCAGCAGTAAGCTGAGTATCAGTTGACCCATTCGTATAGTTCCAACATGACGTACTTTTGTGAAAGTTTGATATGGTGTACTCTTTAGTTCCTCATGCAATCCCAAACGATAAATAGTCACCAGTCCATCCAAAGGCTACGGAGTTATACTCTACTACGCCTAGCACGATCACACTTAGAGTGGTCATAAATTTTAGCATGGTTTTTCTCCTTTACATGTTACAATGAGAAATATTTTCTACTAATTCCAATCCCCTCATAGGGGTAAGCTTTGGTGCGTAGTTCATTAAGAATATGACCCTTAAAAAAGGGTCCAAATACAGGAAATTGAACATCAAATAAACGTTGGAGTTCAGGAATATTTTTTTGTTTTATAACTTTATAAATCTCATCAATGGTAAGTCCTGTTTTTGACTGGAAAAGGGTGTCTTTAATAGCATCTGAAAAGACAGCATAGATGTGCAACAACCCACGAGCAAACGTGGAAATTTCTTCTTTTCCTTTGAATATTTTTTCTCCATGGCCATTGGTCATGAAATCGACTTTTCCGTCTTCAGCCATTTGTTGATAGTTATGGAAATTTCTTAACGCATTTTCCATATTCATATCTGACCAAATTGGAATCGGCGTGGTTTCATCGGCTAAAAATAAAAACTTAATTTTAGGTAAATAATAAATAAGCCCACCAGGGGCATGACCTCCTGCCTGAAGAACAAGCACTTCTCCGTTAAAGTCCCATCCTCGCCATTCTGTTTGACCTATTTTAATAACTTTCATAGGAAGATCATCATAAAGACTAGCTTGTTCGAGTGATGTCTCGGTAGGCTGGAAGGCTTTTATAGCTTGAGCTGCAACAAAAAAAGGAACTAAATGGTTAAAAAGTTTGATGCCCCGGATCTCTTCCAAGAGAGAAAAAAGTTGGGTGACTGTGTGAGACTCTACTTTAACACCTAAGCTTTCTAAATAGAGACTTACTATATTTCGATTCTCCCTAAGACCTTCAAGCATATAAAAATTTTTGCTCATTTCTTCCCATTCTTTTAAGAAAAAGGAATGGTAATTTAATGATCGTTCAGCCGTTATTTTGCTCATGTAAAGGTGTTTTTTATTTGTGTCTATTTCATTTATAATTGAATTGTTGCTTGTATGATCAGGGTGATAATGACTATTATGAATAATAAGATTATCAAAAGGGGCTAAACGGCGAACGCCTTCAAGTAAGGCTTGACGAAAGAGAAGAGTGGCGCCTGTGTCTATGATGTGTAACGTTTTCCCTTCTTTAAAGAGAATACAATTAGGGACATCCGCTTCAAGGAGAAAGGATGTTCGCGGTACAACGCCTCCTACCAGAAGAGTATGGGGAGCAACTTCAATAAGTTGATAACGATTAATGACAGATTCCACTTTCAAGCTCTTTAATTTTAAATGTATAATTTTTAATGATACTTATTAAATATTAATAAATCTAAAATTGTCGTATGCTAATGCAAAATCATCCAAGCACTCAAATCCTTTGTTTTCTGGGAGATCGAGAATTTATTGGTAAAAAGTGGTTCGATTTTTTTAACGAGAACAAAATTTCCTTTACCATGCGTATGAAGTCCGCAAAAAACGTAAGATATTCGAATGAATGTTCTGTTTCTATCAAGAACCTTTTCTATTGTTTGTCATGGCGTCAACCAGCTGTTTTATATTAAAAAATTTAATTCTTTTCTCAAAATGCAGGTTGTAATCAAGAATTCTCATGATGAGAGATGATTAATGTGAAAAAAAGACTTGTTTTATCACTCTTGAGTGATATAGACCAAAGATGACCTTATAAAAGTTATCAAAGAGGAAATTGTGTTTCGGCACAAGTTGCTCTTGAAGAGGGTGTATGACAAATCTTTTTATTCTTCCCAGATTTATAGGCGATGCGATTTTAACAACAGGTGGCCTTGATAAATATAAAGATGAGCCTGCTGTAATTGTTTCTTCCTCAGCGGCGGCCCCTCTCTTTAGGGATTTCCCTAACCTTCAAGAGCTCATCATTGTAGACAAAAAGCCTTTCGAAAAACATTGGATTGAAATTTGGAAACAAACACGCAAAACGTCGTGGAATCGAGTTTTTGATTTAAAAGGATCTCTTTTAGCCTATTTTCTTAAAGCCAAGAAAAGATATGTATGGGGGCATGGAGTTGATGTAAGCCATAAAGTGCATCGGATTAGTCAATGTTTTGGGAGTCAAGAGCCGCTTTCTCCGACCATTTGGGTTTCTAAGGAACGATTGGCGCGTCTCAAGCCCAACCGTCCAACATTTGCTGTTGCACCTATTCCAGGATGGCCAGGAAAGCAATGGCCTATTGAAAATTTTGCTATTCTTTTACAAAGATTTTGTGAAACTTACCCGGACGCACAAGTGGCTGTGTTTGCAGCTCCTCATGAAAGATCACGTGTAGAGCCTCTTCTTAAAGCGCTTCCCAAAGATCAATGTGTTGATAGGATTGGAGGAGATCTTCTCGATAGTGCCGCTTTGATTCAATCATCTCAGCTTTTTATCGGAAATGACTCAGGATTAATGCATTTGAGTGCAGCTCTTAATACACCCACTATCGCTCTTTTTGGACCCTCGGATGAAAGAATTTACGGACCTTGGTCGGCTCAAAATCCGTCTCCGCATCGAACAGTGAGAGGGGAGCCTTTTACAGGACACGTGAGACAAGTGAAAGAAGATACAGCTTGCTACATGACGTCTTTGACTGTTCCGCCTGTATGGGAGGTGGTTAAAGAGCTCTGGGAGAGCCGTGTTCCATCAACCCTACAATCTGAGGCGGTCGCCATATGAATCTTTTTATTCTTGAATCTGCTCTAGGAGATGCCCTTTTAACAACGGGGATTATTGATAAACTTAAAGATGAACCCTCTGTGGTTATAGCAACACCCCGTTCAGCAGGGCTTTTTGAAGATCTTCCCAACCTGCAACAATTAATTACCTTGGTAAAGAAGCCATGGAAAAGAGAATACTTTGAGGCGTGGAAGGAAATTAAAGGAAAGCCATGGAATCACATTATTGATTTTAGACGAACAGGATTTTCTCGTATTCTAAAGGCTAATTACAAGTTTCAAAGAAATTATGCCAATAAGGAATCGACCCCAATTCATAAAGTGCTGCAGATCAGCAAAAGTCTTGGCAGCCGGGAACCTCTTAATCCTACTCTTTGGATTTCGAATGAACGATTGGCGCGGGTCCAAAAGCTTCTTCAAGGACGTCCGACTTTTGCGGTGGCGCCTATGGCAAGTTGGATTGGAAAGCAGTGGCCTTTTGAAAACTTTTCTGCTCTCTTGAAGATATTCTGCGAGGCCTACCCTGATGCTCAGGTCGCTGTTTTTGCAGCTCCTCATGAGCGAAAGTTTGTTGAACCTCTTCTCGATCTTATCCCAAAAGATCAATTTTTTAATACCTTTGGGTGGGATTTGCTTGATATTGGAGCAGTTATTAAATCCTCTCGTCTTTTTATCGGAAATGATTCGGGGCTCATGCATGTGAGTGCAGCTGTTAAAACGCCTACGATTGCTCTTTTTGGTCCTTCTGATGAAGGGGCGTACGGCCCTTGGTCACATCAGTTTCCTTCTCCTCATCGCGTGATTCGAGGGGAGCCTTTTTGGGGAAACGTGCCTCAAGAGCCCTCGGATACACGGTGTTATATGACATCTTTGCCTGTTCCTCCTGTATGGGATGTGGTGAGAGAGATGTGGGAGAAACAAAAGTCTTAGTCGACTTTTGTTCTCTTGTCTTTCCACATGGAAGCAAGAATAGAGATAATTAGGGTACATACAATAATACTTAAAGAAAGCATTAAAGGAATCTTGATGTGATTGGTGAGTATGAGCTTCACACCCACAAATCCTAAGATAAACGCTAGAGCATGTTGGAAGTAGTAAAACCGTACAATAAATCTTGCCAAGAGAAAATAAAGCGACCTTAAGCCAAGAAGAGCAAAGATATTAGAGGTAAACACAATAAATGGATCAAGAGTGATGGCAAAAACGGCAGGAATAGAATCAATAGCGAAAATAATATCAGTTATTTCAACCGTCATGAGCACTAAAAAGAGGGGAGTGACAACCCACCCTCTCTGAAGATGAAGGAAAAATCGGCGGCCTTTATAGTTTTCTTGAAACGGGAGCCATTTTTTAGCCCATAAAAGAATGGTGTTAGCCTCTATTTTTACAGGGCGTCCTCGCTCCGAAAAAATCTTATAGCTTGAGTAGATTAAAAGGGTTCCAAAGAGATATAAAATCCACTCAAAGGAATTGATTAATTCGATACCGACAAGGATCAAAAGAAGGCGAAAAATGATCGCTCCCAATACGCCCCAAAATAAAACGCGATGTTGATGACGCGGAGGAACATGAAAAAAATCAAAAATCATTATGAAAACAAACATGTTGTCTAAACTTAATAGCTTTTCAAGCAAATAGCCGGTAAAAAAAGCGAGTCCTGCCTCTTCTCCTTGCGTGTGGAGCACAAAAAGATTAAAAAGCAACGCAAGAGAGATCCAAAGGATACTTGTTGTAAGGGCCTCTCGGGCTGAAATAACGTGCGGAATGCGATTGAAAACGCCCAAATCTACAGCTAAAAACAAAAGAATAAGGGCGATAAGTCCAACCCAAGGAAAAAGTGCTTGCAATACCATAACCCTCCTTTACAGATTAACTTTAAAGGAAGAAGAGTTAATAAAGCCTTTTAAAAAAGTGGAAATTACAGAGGAAATTATCTGATGTCATCACAACTCCCTGATTATGTAGCTATTAATGATCCGGCGTGTCCGAATAAAGATGTGCTCACCACTCCTGCCAAAGAGGTAGCATTTCCTCTGGATGATGAGACAAAGGAAATGATCCGGTCATTAGAAGCTAAGTTTGATCAGGAAGAAAATTGCGCGGGCCTTGCAGCTCCTCAAGTGGGGTATGATAAGCGCATTCTTGTCTTAGCGGCAGAAGCAGATGAAGAACTTATAAAGCATCGTCCAGATTTTATTGATACGCTTCCTAAGAGTATTTGGCTTAATCCCTCCTGGACTCCTTTGTCTGAAGAAAAATTCGTTGATTGGGAGGCCTGCTTTTCCGTTAAGGATTTGGCAGCACGGGTGGCCCGTTTTATAGAAATTTTCTATGAAGCGTGGACGCCCGAGGGGACGAAAGTTACGGGCAAAGCTCGTGGATACTTAGCGCGCCTTATTCAACATGAGACGGACCATCTTCATGGAACGTTGTTCATTGATCATGTTCCGGAGGACGAGGTTGTGACTATAGAAGAAGCAAGAAGAATTATACGGGGAGAGAAAAAAGTAGGCTAATTTTTTCTAGATTAACACATTTTGAATCATTTAGTGCTAGGTTTTAGGAAAAATTAAAGAGGGTGCCTAATGACAATAAAATGCAGTAACCAACGCGTAGCTCTTGAATTCTTGCAGGATGAGGCTAGGAATTCAAAATTCGTAGGCAGAGAATTTTCCACTTAAATACTCAAATACAAAAAAAGAATGCGCTAGTGAAGTTAGAGATGCTGTTGGGAGTATTAGCCGGTGGGGATGCGAAGGCACAGACGCCGACACCGACCGGTTGTCAATATTATAGCAACCAAAGCGACTGTGAATCTAACTCTTCTGTTACTACACCCAAATCTCCAGATTGGTGGTATTGCCAAGCTCATGAGTCTCCGAGCCCAGATGGTGGACCGTGTCAGTGGGCATCCAACTACGGATTTGGCGACTGCTATCCCGGTTGTGTTCCACCAACTCTCAGCAAATCTCGATCTACGTTACGGCATGGCTTGTAAGGAGAGTTGTTAATCCAGGGCTGGATAAGAATTAACTCTCTCATATAAATACGTAGTTAGCGTCATTGCGAGGAGTAAAACGACGAAGCAACCCAGGGCAAATAACGCATATCCAAAGGATATGCAGCCTTTTCTATCCATATAATCAGCCCTTCTCGTGCAAACTAAAAAGATGCATTCCTACGGAATAAGATCTTTTTTACTGGGTTGCTTCGTCGTTTTACTCCTCGCAATGACGTAATGTATTGTTTGTAAAGTAAAAATGAAATCCTTGTTCAAAACTCAGGTGTACTAACAAACACCTACATCCGCTCAAATCTCTCTTTATTTTCAGGGGACAAGGATACCTTAAGGCGTGTTTCAGTTTCACTATCTTTTCGTTGCACCACATCGCCATGGGCATACAACCACGCTATTTTTTTCCCTTCTGAAAGAAGAAGTTTAAAAGTATAGGGTTTTTCTTTGCTGGCAAGGAAGTGGTCAATCTTTTGCAAAAGATCGGACACGCCCGTTCTTTTAAGGGCCGAAACAACGCATTGGGATGGATGAGTGGCTTGCTTAGCCTGAGCGGTTAACTGCTTAACATCTTGAGCCTCTAGCAAATCAGATTTGTTTAAAACTTCAATTCCATGGTTTTCATATCTCTGCTGAACTTCTAATTCTTCCAATATTTTGAGGACATCTTGACGTTGAGATTCAGTTTCAGGATGAGAAATATCGCGAACATGGAGGATAAGGTCGGCTTCCACGACCTCTTCAAGAGTGGCTTTAAAAGCAGCCACTAACAGGGTGGGAAGATCAGAAATAAAACCCACTGTATCGGAAAAGATGATCTCGCGTCCTGAGGGAAGGCGAAGACGGCGCATGGTTGGGTCAAGGGTGGCAAACAGCAGATCTTCTGCCATCACATTGGCCTGAGTCAATTGATTGAAAAGGGTTGATTTTCCAGCATTGGTGTACCCTACAAGAGCCACAATAGGATAGGGGACACGTTTGCGCGCTTGGCGGTGAAGGGCGCGGGTGCGTTTAACTTGCTCTAAATCTTTTTTAATACGCATCATGCGTTCATCAATAAGGCGACGATCAAGTTCAAGTTGAGTTTCTCCAGGACCGCCTGTAAATCCAAAGCCGCCCCGCTGGCGTTCAAGGTGAGTCCAGGAACGCACCAAGCGGCTTCTTTGGTAGGTAAGGGCCGCGAGCTCTACTTGGAGGCGACCTTCCGCTGTGCGAGCGCGGGCGCCAAAGATTTCGAGAATAAGACCTGTGCGATCAATAACCTTACACCCCCAGGATTTTTCTAAGTTTCGTTGTTGTACGGGAGAAATGGGGGCATCAATGAACACGAGGGTGACCTCAAGCTCTTTTAAAGGACCTTGAAGAGCTTCCACATGTCCTTTGCTGATGTATGTGGCAGGGCGAATGAGGTGTTGTTTAAAAAATTCAGCGCCTTTAATCTCAAGTTGAATCGCTTCTGCGAGGCCTTTTGCTTCTTCAAGCCGTGCAGTTGGATCAATGATTCGATGAAGACCTTTGACGATATAAGGACATATAATAAAAACGACCCCGGAGGATTTTTTGTCCGGGGTCATAGAGTCAGTTTTATTCACGGATATTTAGGCCTCTGGTTGATCAGAAGTTCCTTCTTCTTCAAATAATTGAATAGGATTAATGGGCATAACCGTTGAAATGGCATGCTTGTAAACAAGTTGAGAATGGTTGTCGCGCCTTAGGAGGACAGAAAAGTTATCAAACCAGGTGACAACCCCTTGGAGTTTTACGCCATTCACAAGGAAAAGGGTCACGGGCGCTTTTGTCTTACGCAATTGATTTAAAAAGATATCCTGTAAATTATTTTGTTTCTCTGATGTCGACATGGGTTCATCCCTTTGTTTTTAATTATCGTTTCTCTAGAACTTACATTTATAACAGGAGTGTTGTTAAAATTTCGTTAGCAACACTATAAAAGGAGGTCAAAAGTGCTGCTCGCCACGATGAGGGCGCTAAGTGTTATAATTTTACAAACTTTGCACCATCTCTGCAAGAAGTACGTCAAGACATAAATATGAATAGCGTTTGAAAAAAGAGGTCATTTTCAAAAACCGGTATACGGTTTGTCATATCACAAACTTGAAAGGATCCGCGCCAGGCCTGTGCAATTTTTTGCGTGGATAATATCCTCTTCTTGAGAGGCATCTCCATGTCCAACAACAATAGGGACGCATCCACTTGCGCGGGCACAATGAACATCGACGATGGAATCGCCAACAAACCATACGTCGTGACTGGGCACAACAGTGCTTTTTTCAAGAGCTGCTAAAACAGGAAGATGGGAGGGTTTGTCTTGTTCCGCATCTCGGGATCCAACCACTTGGTGGAAGTGGTCGCTCCATCCCAAATGATGCACTTCCTTGCGCAGCAAGGTTCCATCTTTATTGCTGACAACGCCCGTGTAAATACCAAGCTCTTTTAAAGTATGTAAAAGAGGCTCTGCTCCCTCGAGAGTGGCAAGATCTTGAAGATGAAATTTTTTAACAGCATCATAAAAAAGTTTTTCCCCTCTTTCAAAGGCATCGCCAAAAAGATCGCGAGACGCATCTCTTAAAGAAAGATGGGGTTGGCTCCAAAATTCATGGAGGGTCAATGGGCTTAGGCCGAGGGCTTCCCGGGCAACATTGATGGAGTCGTAGGCAACACGCCACGTATCCACCAGTGTGTTATCCCAGTCAAAAAGAATCGCCTTTGGGAGCTTTCTTGGGTAAAAATGAGGGATCATTTCTAGCTGTAAGACAGATTTACCCATTTGCAGTTAATAAATATTCAACGACACTTTCAGTCGTTGTTTTAATTGCAGGAACACCTTGCTTCCAGTTGGCAGGGCAAACTTCCCCATGCTTTTCCGTATGTTGAAGAGCATGAAGCATACGGAGAGCTTCTTCAACGCTTCTCCCAAGAGGAAGATCATTAACGACTTGATGACGCACGATGCCCTTTTGATCAATGAGGAAAAGCCCTCTGTAAGCAATACCGTCAGGATTTAAAACATCGTAAGCTTTTGCGATGTGCCCTCCTAGATCGGAAATAAGGCCATAGGTGACTCCTTGAATTCCCCCTTTTTCTTTAGGAGTATTTAGCCAAGCAAGGTGAGAAAAGTGACTATCGACGCTGCATCCAAGAAGCACACACCCATGTTTTGAGAAATCTTCTAAACGCTGTTCAAAAGCATGAAGTTCTGTGGGGCATACAAACGTAAAGTCCAAAGGATAGAAGAATAAAATAACGTACTTTCCTTGTAAGTCTTTTAGGTCGATATCCTTAATGTCATTTTTAATAACACATTTTGCTTTAAAAGATGGGGCTTCTTTTCCAACGAGTACAGACATTTTCTTCTCCTTTAATACTGATAAATTGCGCTCGTAAGGATTCCAAAGAGTCAAGGCTAAACGCAAAGGCGAGGAATAATACGAGAGAGACATACTTCTCTACTTTATATTATTACTTATATAGGTCTCTTTTAGATAAGTCAAACTTTCCGATTGGCCATTTTAAGAACTGATAACTATGGTACAAGGACCATTGCATAATAGCGAGTGATGCATGACGAGGTCCATAAGGTCCTTAAGTGTTTAATCTGAACCAAAGGATGAAAAAAGCATGAGCTAAGAAGGTTACGAGTGAAGAATGTTTTTGTTAAAGCGGGAGAAGATAGGCCTGAAATTCTTAATTTTATAAAAAGCATCCTACCAAATGACGTTTCTTTGGTAAATACTTGTCATCTATGATTTTTTAATTGTTGAAAAAATTTTGCGCATATGTATAATAAAGAAACTTTAATTATATGAATAGACGTAGTATTATAGGAGCTGTCATGAAGAAAATTTTATTTTTTACCTTTTTTGTTATATCTTTCTCTCAACTTGTGCTTCCTTCTTTTGCGACGCTTGAGGGCGCAAATGAAGATGATAGAAGCTCTTCTTATATCAGTATAAAGGGCCTTCAGCCCATTAAAGTTATAGAAGCCCTTTGGAACAACGCAATAGGCACCCCAAAACACCGACAAAATCAGCAGAGCTATGTCACGACATCAACCGAGAGTTTTCCTCAAGAAGAAGTTATAAAAAAACTTAATGTGGGAACGTGGACCGATTATTTATTAGGAGGACCATATTTCGATTGTTTATCTTCCAGGCCTTTAAACGTTTTCCTTTGTGGGGAGAGCTTTCACTCATATATGTACAACGAGAATCATGGTGATGGAAGGGCTGAAAAGGTTATTAGACGCTTGCGTGAAACAGGTTTTACAGACTTGCTACCAGAAGATGGTAGAGCATGTGATAGAGCCTTAATAATAGACCTTCAGCTTGAATCAATGTTCTCCTCAAACTCGTCTGGTGTGTCCATGATAGACATCTATAATGACCTTAGAACGCGAATTGATAAAACTAGGGAAAGACAATAATAAGTATTCTTTCAATGATTTCGATAGGTGCGGTTAAATGTTGAAAAAGCTCACAAGGCTTTCTTAGAGAAACTTGAGAGTTAGGTAATCATTTATACATCTGTATCTCCTTAAAAAACGCATGTTAAATGCGTTTTTTTTTTATCCAATCCCTTTAACCAAGGTCCTTGATAAGGAAGAGCGATGCTTGGTCCTTTAATTGTGTCTGCTGTTCTCTATGTGAAAGGAGGATATCAGGAAAGTTTTGCTTTTCTTCTCATCCCAGCGTGCCTTTCTTTAGGTGTTCTTCTCATCGCCTTTAAGTTATATCCTCACCCTCACCATCTTGAGACAAAGCCTAGTAAGTTAGGGCCGCAAGACTTTACGCTTCCTTTTTGGGTTTATCTTATAGGAGCGGGGTTGATTGCTGCTGGATATGCTGATTTCTCGCTCATTGCGTATCATTTTGAAAAGAAAGTTATTCTTTCTCCTGTTTGGATTCCCATTGTTTATGCTTTTGCGATGGGAGTTGTCACAATTTCTGCCCCTTTACTAGGATACCTTTATGATAAGAAAGGATTTAACGTTTTAATAGGAGTGAGTTTGCTCTCGGGCTTATTTTCTCCATTCGTCTTTTTAGGGAATTTCTATCTAGTCTTTATTGGAATTTCTCTTTGGAGTATTGGAATTAGTGCCCATGAATCGCTTATGAGGGCAATTATTGCTAATATAATTTCTTCAACAAAAAGGGCTTCTGCCTATGGAATTTTTAATGCGGGCTTTGGAGCTTTTTGGTTTTTAGGAAGTATCATCATAGGCCTTCTTTATGATCTCTCTGTTATAGCGATTGTAGTTTTTTCTATTAGTGTCCAACTTCTCGCGATTCCATTCCTTTTTTGGGTTAAAGAAAAAGTCGAAGAATAAAACGATGAGAAAATCGTTGTTAGAAGCAAAAACTTTTTGAGGAAAACACGAAGAGCGGTTATTTCTTTATTTTAATTTTTTAAGTTCTGGGTTTTTTATTATAACTTCCGCATCTCCGGCGTGCCAAAATCTAATCGCCATAAATGCCAATGGTAGGTTGTCATTTATAGTAAAACAGGCCTGTACGGTTTTATTATGGTTTGTGCCAAGGTCTTGATAAAAGAAATCCTGTTTCATAAAAAGTTGTGTTGCCTCTTGAGAAATAACATCCACAGTAAGTATAGGCTTGTTAGGATCAGCAGGTTTTGTAGCTTCCAACTCAAATGCAACGCAATACTTTCCTTGAGGAATTCGAATTGGCTTAGAGTATATGGCTACGCCGGGAGAGGGATTGCCTTTAATGATAAAGCTATTGTCTCGTCGTTCTACATATTTCTCATAATGAGCCTGTTTAAAAATAGAAGCCATGTAATGAGGAAAAACACTCTCAATCGAATAGTCTTCTACAGGGGTTAAAATCGCGTTAAACGCGGACAATTGCCAGAAATTCTTATTGGTTGCTAAGTATATGTTTGTGCCTACAACGTGATACATATAAGGTAAATTTGAAGCCAGAATATAAAAAGGAATAAGCCCTTCTGGAAAAGTTGTATTGTAATATAAAATACTGTCTATCGCGTTTACATCTTTAAGGAGTGGATTTTGTTTAAAATGGAAGCTCTTAATGCTTCCTGGCTCTCTATTTCTTAAATATAAAAGCTGAGATTTCTTAAAAGACCCAGGAGAAAGTGAAGCAATAGATTCCTCAACGACGACTCTTCCTAATTGGCCTAAATTATAACTCAGCGAGGTTTGCAACCTTTCAATAATATGTTTTTGGCTTACACCAGGGCTTAAAACAAAGAGATTGAGAGGGAATGAATAAATCGTAATAGCGGAGGCAGCTATGACGAGAGACTGACCTATAAGTATATTCTTTCTAATTTTTGGAGTCATGCTCTCTAAATAAAAGGCTTTGCTTGCTAAAAGTGGCCACACAAATATCAGTAAGTAAAAAGCGCCATAATAGAAGTGTAGCCCTGATGCCCAGGTGCTTGTGCCTAGAAAATTAAATAAAAACCAGGGGATAAAAGCGATGATTCCAAAAGAAAGATAGAGGCGCTTTGACACAATTGACCAAATAGCAATAATTGCGACAGGAAGATAAAAGGAAGGTCTATTGTGAAGAAGATAATTTCCTCTTTCTTTTAAAGCTTCCCAAGAAAAAGACATGGGACTTCTTAAATACCATTCCAGCATAAAAACATGCCCTTTTCCTAAAAGTTTTTGGATTATCAGGGCTGATATGCTATATGTAATAGCCAGGGCAGCATATACTATATAATAATTATATATTTTTCTTTTTTTGAGTATATCTATGATTATCAAGAAAAATAATACAGCAAAAAGATGAAATCCTGTGCATTCTTTGATGCTTAAAGCAAGGATAAAAAAAGGAAAAGCTAGAAGTGGTTTTCGATCAACTAAAAATCCCAGAAAAAAAATGGCCAAGGGAACAAACAACATTTCATAATGAGGATAGAGCATTGACGAAACAGCTATTCCATTGAGAGAAAAAAGAAGAGAGATAAAAGCGAAAAAAATTACTGCTGAAATAGAAGTAGGTTTATATAATTTATACAGAATAAAATACGTTGAAAGAGCCAGAAGCCCGTGACTTAGTCCGTGGAAAAAAGCATAAAAACCCGCCATGCTTACATCGATCATCTTCGTAAGCATAGAAGTTAGAGAAAACATAGGCACTAGATGAATTGCAAAAGAGGAGGCGTCTCCAAATACTTCAGCAATTGCAGGTGGGAATTGGACACTTAAACTATTTCGCCACATTAGGTAAGCAGTAATACCTTGATCTTCTAATGGGCACCCAGAGGCATAAAATTGGTTTAAAACATAATTGTAAGCACATAAAAAGGCAGGAATAGAAGCGCCTATGCCAAAAAAAACAATTGATAAAAGTTTAGGTTTAGGACGCATTTAACTTTCTCTATGATATTTTTAAATGTATTTATTATGCTGTTTGAGGTCTTACTTAATTCTATGATCTTCTAGAATTAAGTAAGACTTGCTACTTTACTTTATTATAGGAAGCAGTATCTGTATCTGTTCCGGTCTTATGTGCCAGTACCGGTCCAATGAGAACCTGTGTCTGTACCGGTCCAATGAGAACCTGTGTCTGTACCGGTCCAATGAGAACCTGTGTCTGTACCGGTCCAATGAGAACCTGTGTCTGTACCGGTCCAATGA
>Ga0172373_10002006_pt1 | contig 31911 bp, 22 predicted proteins | sample Lak10m_2_FD_114546 | JGI IMG/M metagenome (GOLD analysis project Ga0172373, IMG submission 114546) | Freshwater microbial communities from Kabuno Bay, South-Kivu, Congo - kab_092012_10m | ecosystem: Environmental > Aquatic > Freshwater > Lake | place: Democratic Republic of the Congo...
TGTTGAAATTTTAGTGAGAAACTAAATGTGGTTTATGCAAAAAAACAGCGTTGCCTCCCCGTTAAGCCGGGGATGCAACGCAGCTTGAATTTCCGCCAGAAGTGAAATAAAAAAATCAATCATGAGATTATTTTATCGGACACAATCTTTTGTCACAAAGATCATACCAAATTTTAAGCATCCGTGGGGGTTTTGCGGGATGAAACGCAAAGATATTTTCGGTTTTGCTATTAGAGCCACTATTGTCTGTTTTTTTTCAATTAATATTTTTTTAATGAACAAGAAACAACATTAGCAAATTAATTACAAGAGAACCCGGAAGGAAGTCCCCTCATTTTTTCAAGTGCCGGTCGAAATGCTTTATGTTTGCACCTGAATATTGATTTCAAATGAGCAAGAACAAAAGATCCAAAATCAGCAAGCCGGGCAGCAGCACATCTCCATCCGCAACACGGAAATACCTCCTGATCACCGGGGTACTGGCAGTTCTGTTAGCCACAGGTTACTTCTTTTTCAAACCCGGCAGTGAAATCGTACCCGGAATGACCGGTGAAACCACCGAAGAGGAAACGCTCTCCGCAGAAAACCCTTTGCTGGAACTCCTGTCGCCGGACGCCACCGGTGTTGACTTCGAAAATATGATTGTCGAAGACGAACAGCACAACGTCATCAGAAATATCAATTTCTATAATGGCGGCGGTGTGGCAGTGGCAGATATCAACAATGACAACCTGCCCGATATATATTTCGTCTGTACCAACGGGAAAAACAGGCTCTACCTGAATCAGGGCAATTTCCGGTTCAGGGATATCACCGACAGCGCCGGAGTCGGCTCGGAAAAAGGTTTCGACACCGCCGTGAGCGCCGTTGACGTGAACGCCGACGGATTTCTCGACCTGATCGTCAACCGGTCTGGTCCCGACGATAACCCGGATCGCGTCATGCAGGTCTTTGTCAATAACGGCAATCTCACCTTTACAGACAAGGCCGCCGAACTCGGACTGGTTGACAAAAGCCCGCAAACCGGTGTCAATTTCTTTGACTACGACAACGACGGGGACCTCGACTGCTATCTCCTCAATCACCCGGCTGATCTGGGCGCTGCAAACCGGATTAATGCCAAAATCGGACCGGACGGAAAAACGCCTGTCCCCGACCTGACGCCGAAAAACAAGTACGATTCCGACCGCTTCTTCAGAAATGACAACGGAAAATTTACAGACGTATCAGGTCAGGCCGGTATTGCCAACTTCGGTTTCGGTCTCAGTGTGTCTGTGACAGATGTTAATGGCGACGGGTGGCTTGATATATATGTGGGCAATGACTTTGTCCAACCCGACAATCTGTTTATCAATAACCAGAAAGGTAGTTTTTCAGATAAACTCGGCAGCTACTTCAGACACTGCTCCATGAGTACCATGGGCACCGAACTGTCGGATTTCGACAACGATACCCGCGTTGACCTCATGGCCGTTGATATGTGGCCGGTAGAAAACTACCGCCAGAAAAGCCTGAAAACTGCCAACACGCTCAGCCGGTATCTCACCATGACCAAGTACGGTTATTTCGAACCGGTAGCGCGGAATGTTCTGCAGAGAAATAATGGCAACGGTTCTTTCAGCGATATCGCCTGTGCCGCAGGTGTCTATAAGTCGGACTGGTCGTGGAGTTGCCTGATGGCGGACCTGGATAATGACGGAATGAAAGACCTGCATATCGCAAACGGTTACCGAAGAGAGGTAACCAACCGCGATTATCAGGAATTCGTTCTTGCGGAGGTGGACAAAAAACGGGCTCAAAACAAAAAGAAGGAATATGAAGATCTGATGGAGTATCTGGGACAGATGCCCTCTCACAAAATCAGGAATATTGTGTATCAGAACAAGGGAAACTGGCAGTTTTCTGACCGATCGGGCGACTGGATGACTATGCCCGCTTCCTGGTCGTGCGGGGGCGCGTGGGCCGACTTTGACGCTGATGGCGACCTCGATCTGGTAGTAAACAACCTCGAACAACCCGCATTTATATACAAGAACCTGACCAGAGAAAAGAACGCAGGGAATTATATCCAGGCCAAACTGCAGGGAGCACCGGCAAATCCCTTTGCCGTGGGCGCCTCTGTCCTCATCGAATATCAGGGGCAAAAACAATATCAGGAACTGCACCCAAATCACGGAATTTTCTCATCAGTAGAACACCTTGTTCACTTCGGTCTGGGCCAGTACGCACAAATTGACAAGCTAACAGTGCGCTGGCCCGACGGCAAGTATCAGATTCTATCCAACATTCCTGCCAACCAGCGCCTGAATCTTAAATATACTGATGCATCCGGTTATGTGGCGACACTCGTTGCGCCGGACGTGAAATCGGGCGGACTGTTTACCGACAAAACCCAAAGCGCAGGACTGAATTTCAGACATCAGGACCCGCTATTCGCCGACTTTGAAACATGGCCGCTTAATCCATGGACGATCACTGATCTGGGTGCAATCACCGCCCGGGGAGATGTCAACGGGGATGGGCTGGATGATGTGTTCATCGGCAACGGACCCAATGCAACCGGAGCCGTTTTTTTACAGAACTCCAACGGTACTTTCCGCTCTTCTTCTGCAGCACTGTTTGACTCAGACAACAAGTATGAAGATCACGGAGGTTTGTTCTTCGATGCTGACTCTGACGGAGACCAGGATCTGTTTGTTCTGAGCGGAGGTGCCGAGGCATCCTCACCCGATCTATGGCAATGCAGACTGTATATCAATGATGGCAAGGGGAATTTCAGCAAGTCTCCCGATGCACTGCCATCCTTCAAAGACCTGTGCCTGCGGGCTGCGGCACACGACTTCGACGGCGACGGCGATCAGGATATTTTCATCGGTGGAAGAATTTCCCCAAAAAACTGGCCGCTTACTCCGAGAAGTGTCGTTCTGGAAAATAACGGCGGGAAGTTTACCGACGCAACCAGCAGGGTTGCCGGCGACTTCGAACGGTGTGGAATGGTAACAGACCTCGCCTGGGCAGATATTGACGGCGACCAGAAAGCCGAACTCATTGCTACCGGCGAATGGATGCCCGTATCCATTTTTAAATTATCGGGAGGCAAACTGCAAAACATCACTGCACAATCCGGTCTGGAAAACTCGAATGGCCTGTGGAACAAGCTTGAAATGGCTGATCTGGACAAAGACGGTGATCTGGATATTGTTACCGGTAATCTTGGATTAAATCTCCGGTTTACGGCCTCTGCCGAAGCGCCACTTCGCTGCTATGCCAAGGACTTCGATAACAACAATACGCTCGATCCGATTGTGGCTTTTCAGGAAAAGGGAAAAATATATCCGCTGGTGCAAAAGGACGTGCTGGTCAAACAAATACCCGGCCTGAAAAAAAGATTCCTTTACTCGGATGATTACGCCAGAGCAACCATCAGTGATATCTGGGCTCAGAAGGATCTGGACGGTGCGTCTCAGTTCGTCTGCTATAATCTGGAAACGTGCTGGTGGGAAAATCAGGGCGGCAAGTTCGTCAGACGCAGCCTGCCACCCCAGGTGCAGATATCCGTTAATCAGGGTATTGCTGTTGCCGATGTGAATTCCGACGGGAATCCGGATATTATCATGGCCGGGAACAAGTATGGCTTTGAGGTGGAAACAAACCGCTCCGATGCAGGAAACGGTTCCGTACTGCTCGGCGACGGGAAAGGCAACTTCCAGTGGCTCGACAATACGCTGAGCGGATTCTGGGCACCGCGGGAGGTCAGAGACATTGCACTGCTAAAAGGAGCAGGAAACAAAAGAATAATCGTTGTTTCCAATTACAACGGTCCGGCTCAGGTGTATCAGACTGGCAACTAAACTCAATCCTGAGCAAGCTCTTATAATAAAAACGGCGCGCGTCTGAATGATCAGGCGCGCGCCGTTTTTATTATGGTACAATGCTACTTCCGGCGAAGCACAAGGCTGTCGGCAGGATACTGGGCTTTTAGCCCGTCCATGGCAGACTGGGCCCAGTTGACAATCATTTCGCGCTGCGCATCGCTCAGGCGCGCATCTGCGTGTGTCCATGTGTACGATCCGAGCGGCATTTCCTCTTCTTTCACCATTTCGATGATTTCCTCGAGCTTGTGATTCTGTACAGCTATCTTTCGGGTAGTAAACTCGTCAAAGTTCAGGTGTCTTTTGCCGTCGTTTACATGCTCGGCCAGCCACCAGGCCACAGGCTGTATGCCGGCATACCACGGGTAACGGGTCTGGTTACTATGGCAATCGTAACAAGCCGGTTTCAATACCGCCATTACATTCTCAGGAACAGCGTATTTTCCGGTGATATCTCCCGGAGCAGCACCGGATACGTTCCGGTCAGGCTGAATGAATTGCATGATGATGAGTACTCCAAGTAAGCCGAGCAGTACCTTTTTACCGTATTTTTTCATGATTATCTGATTTTTCCAACCATCTGAACACGACTGGTGAGCGGGAATCCGTCAGTATCGGTATTCTTGAAAACAACGTCAATATCCCAGGAAACATCGCCTTTGAAACTCAGTGTATTGAACACCACCTCAACACGCCCCTGCTTGCCGGGCAGAATTTTATCGGTAGTCCACTTCACCTCCATGCACTCGCAGGCACTGACCATGTCAATTTCGAGCACCTTGTTACCGATGTTGTCGAATACGTACTCGTATTTCACAAATTCACCTTCCCTTACCTCTTTGAAGTCGAAGCGCTCCGTTTTGAATTTCAGCTCCTTGTCAGCAGGATTGCCACTGACGGATTCAATGAGTTCCTGCAGGAAGCGGAGGGCGTCCAGCGATTGCTTGCCGCCGGTCGGAGCCGGAGTTGTCGGTTTTTTCTCTCTTTTTTCTACCTTTTCAGTTACAATACTGGTTGGACCGGCAATAATCTTGAACTCGGTACGGCGGTTCTCCTGATGCTCCTCTTCGGTACATTCAACACCGTTGGCGCACTTGTTCAGCAGTACTTTCTCTCCGTAACCCTTGGCGACGATACGGTCCTCCCTGATTCCTTTGGATACCAGCCAGCGCTTGGCGCTCTCGGCACGGCGCTGTGAGAGATCTTCATTATAGGCATCGTTACCGCGCGCATCCGTATGCGAGGAAAGCTCGATTTTCATCTCCGGATTTTTGGTCATCAGATCAACCAGGTACTGCAAATCTGGTTCGGCATCCGGACGAATCTTGTCGTCGTTGAAATCATAGAGAATATTGTCCAGACGAATCGGCTCGTTGATGCGGATAGTATCGTACTCGGGCTCCTTGCGCAGCAGACGGAGCGTGAATTTCTTTTCTACTTTGGTGGTCTTCTTGATTCCAAGCGTGTTGAAGGACAGTGTATCCGGCCTGTAGCCCGGGGCTGAAGCAATTACCACATAGGATTTGTCGGGTTCAAGGTTGAATGCAAATGAATTGGTGGCCGGATTAGATTTTTCCTCCACGTTCTTTGATGTCTTCTCGGTCACGTCAATGATACCAATCGTGCAGTCCTTGAGAGGCTGGTTCTCTTTTTCGCCCTTGCGCTTGAGTCTGAACGTCTGCAAGGCGAGTTCCACCTTGATACGTTCGAGTTCCCACGCATAAATGTCATCGCAGCAGGTTTTGCTTTTGAGGTTATTCGGGCCGGGGCGGTTACTGACCAGGTAGCCACTCATGCCATCAGATGTTCTGCTGTAAAACTGGTCGTCAAGCGCGGTATTAATACCTGCGGAAAGAATTTTTGGTTCACTCCATACTGAGCCGTTCCACTGACTTTCAAACACATCAAGTCCTCCCATAGTGGGTCGTCCGTTGGAACTGAACCAGAGGCGGCCCTCCTGATAGAACGGGGAAACATCATCGCCGGGTGAGTTAATGACCTTGCCGAGGTTGACTGGCAGGCCAAAAACGCCTTCTGATTTGCGCGGGCAGTAGTACAGGTCGAAGCCACCTTCGCCGCCGGGCATATCGGCCGCGAAGAAAAGTACTTTTTCTCCGAACAGTTCGCCTTCACAGGGATGTTTGGCGATATAGCTTCCGTTAACACCGGTCACTTCGTTGGCAGCACCCCATCCTTCCTTGCTTTTGGTTGCGTAAAAAACCTGGCTTGCTGCAAGCCCCTGTCCTTTTTCGGCCAGTTGCACGCGGGTAAAATACATGGTGTTGCCGTCGGGAGAAATACTTACGTTGCCCTGATGCCATCCCTCGCGGTTGATATCCTGTCCGAGGGCAGCAGGTTCTGCATATTCCGGAACGCCATCCGTTGAGCCGGTCTGGGTAGTTGAAACCACCTTGGAGAACCAGTCGCCAGCCTTGTTATCCACCACTATTACCTCTTTTGACTTGAGGGTAGTATAGTAAAGCTGTCCGTTGCTGTAGGAAGGAGAGCTCTCGGTTTGCGGGCTGTTGGCCGACTTGCCGAGGTTATTGACCATCAGATTTTCGGGCTGTTTGGCTTTGCGTGCAATTTCACAGCCGGCAATTTCCCGTCTGGCCAATACCTTCATGCTGTCGTTGGCACCGTCTGCCATATACTGTTTGAACATATCAATGGCTTCGGCGTGTTTGCCATTGTATTTCATAGACAAGGCAAGCCAGTACCGGTACTCCACAAATTCGAATTTGCGGTCGCGCTGAATCAGACGCGTGAGGGATTTCTCCGCTTTTTCATAATCGCGCAACTCAATATTCATCATGGCGATTCTTGCGGCAAGAAACTTGTCCTTGTTGTCCTCGTAGGCTTTCTCAAAAAACTCGAGCGCCGCATAGGGGTTACCATTGTTCAGGGCCTCCTCAGCCGCTTTCAGATTGGCCTCGGGCGTAGAGCGGTTCAGGGGCTGAGCCTGTGAAACAGTCATTGCAGCCATAACAAACGCTGCCGCCAGGAAAAGCGATTTTTTCATAGTATAATGCCAAAAAACCGGAAAACCGGAATTATTGTTGATTTTGGTGATATGCTGGTTAGTCTGACAGCGGATATAACATGTGTGGTGTACAACCGGACACATCAGAATCTCGGACAGAGTACCTTTGTTTTGACTACTGCAGGTTTGTAAATCTTGATGATGTAGCTGGCTGCAAGCTCAAATCCACCCCGGAGATTGGTATCAGCACTCAGACCGGAAATATTCACATCGTAAGCAAGACCCACTCTGAGCGACTTGATTTGTGCGCCGAAAATGGGGTGAACTGCATCGCGGAAGCGATAGCCCAGTCCGAAGAGCAGCGTCACATCTTTCTCTTCGTTGAAGAGATAGGAACCCAGTCCCTGTACGATAATTTCATCGTGGGCACCGGCCATTGTCTGGTATATAAACGTCGGACTAACCGTCAGTTTATCATTCATTTTGATATTGAACTGGCCGGTTGCCACCGAGCGACGCGCGATTTCATCGCTGCTTTGCTGGGGCGCGCCGCCACCGGTTCCGCCGCCACCGCCAGATCCGCCGCCGGTGATCAGGCCGTACTGACCGCGGTCAATATGGTACATGGCATAACCAATACTGAAATCCATCTGCTTGTTGAGTCTGGACTTCAGTACAAGACCTCCGTCAATATCAGTCCAGCTGGACTGGTCGCGGTTCAGGTTGGCAAAGTCAACATCAAGATTCTGGTTGTAGTCGCTGCCACCCTTGTTCAGGAAGCCCTCTGCAAAACGCGCCTTGTCTGGATTGAGGCGGCGACTGGCCTGACCATACTGGGCACCCAGTGTCAGATAAGTGGTTCCCTTTTTGTTCAGAGCGAGGTGATAGGAGGCACCCAGTTTGGCTGCTGTATGGGTAAGGCCAAGAATACCGGCTTTGTCGCTGAAAACAACAAGACCAACACCCACCCAGTCGCGCTTCCTGAAGCCGCGAATAATCGGGGCATCAACCGATACGCAGGGCGTCTCGAACTGATCTCTGCTCATGATGCTGGTCCACTGACTTCTGTAAATACCACTGATGCGTGCGGTACCCTCAAATCCGCCAATATGGGCTGGGTTGAGTGTCATGGGGGACATATTGTACTGAGAGAAGTGTATATCCTGCGCTGTAGCTGTACCTGCAGTAATAGCCAGGAGAAAGAACGCAGAGAGTAGTTTTCGGATACGCATACGCTGTCTTGTATGTGTGAAATGGTGAAGTAAAAGAGTTTTGCCGCCAAAGCCCGGTTTAGAGCTTGTTCAGGATTCTCTCACCGAGTCAAAAACGGCTCATTTTTCGCCATTTTTCACCTTTTTTCAGTTACATAGAACCGGCTATGCGCCTTCAAAAACGCAAAAACTGACAAAAAATCAGCCTGTTTTTGCCAACGGCAGAGCATCCTGAACAAGTTCTTAAGCAGTTACGAACATTATTCCGGCGAAAAGTAACTTAAAATTGGCAATCGCGAGTAAGGCAAAATCGCGGAATCGAAAAAAAACCGCGATTTTGCCTTAAATACACCCAAAAAAAATTATTTTTTCTTCTTCTGGACAACCGCTTCCACAGATTTTTCAGGGCCTGCGGTGCCGATTCCTGCCTGATCAGCAAATACTGCACCTCCCTTGTACCAGAGGTAAAGCGCAAATACACAAAGCAGTATAGTGAGAGCGGAGGCGGCAAATGAAATCTTTTCACCCATATAGTATGATACGGGCTCAAAACGCATCTCCAGTTTCTGGTTTTGTCCAGCAGGCAGGCGCATGGCGCGCAGGAGGTAGTTGGCCTTTGTAAAGCCACCTTCCACTTTCTGTCCGTTCAGATACACATTCCAGCCCTTTGACGGCGGATAGTACATCTCGGAGAATACCGCCAGCTGATCACTCTGGGCCGAATATTCGTACTCCAGTTTTTCCGGGTGGTATTTTACCAGACGGATACTGGCGGTGGTATCAGGCTGAATAGTCAGACCACCCAGCAAATCCTTGTATTTTTCCTGTACAACGGCCGTTTCTTTCGGATTGATACTGCGCAAAGACGCAAGCTCCGTATCACCGTCGGGAACCACCTCGTAATTTTTCACAAACCAGGCGTTGCCACAGGCTTCCGCAACGCGGTTCGGGCCACTCTGTGTAATGATGTACTTTACATTCAGCATGCCAAGCACTGGCAGACTTTTGGGGAGGTTCTCGCCGTTGAAGAAGGTATCCACTACCTCCTGGAATCGCTGCAATTTGGCTGCGTGGTATCCTCCGATATTTTTGTGATGGAACGAGGGCTGGAAGTTGGTAGCCATATTTCCACCTCTGAAATCAAATACCCGGTAGTACATCTCGGGATCTGCCTTGATGATTTTATCGAACTGCGTTTCAGCAGGTGGTGCCAGCGATGCTTTTTTAGCCTCATACTTGATATCCGAAAGTGTACGGCGACATACCTTCCAGTGATCGGTAAGACCGATGGCTATAATGGCAACCACTGCCAGCGTCGCGTTCAGTTTGCCCTTGAGATAGAGCCACGCAAAGGCAGCGGCAGCGAACAAAAAGGCCAGCGACCTGTACAAATCACTCGTGAGCAGCGAGCTGCGATCCTGACGAATCAGATTGCGGAGGGTTTCATTGTCGCCAAGTGCCACTTCATTGGGGCCCTCCTCGGGCGCGCACGCGAGCGCAGCTGCACACAGGAGTGCCGTGATACCCAGAGATGCATACAGCGCAATCTGTTTTTTCCTGTTGTCTACATCTGCACTCAGGAAGCGTTGCAGACCCAGTGCCGCCAGCGCGGCCACACAGAGTTGCGCTGGTCCGAAAGCCATGGTTACCGCCCTGAACTTGTTGAACATCGGCAGATAGTCGTACCATAATGTTTCATTCAGCACAAAATGCTTGCCCCAGGCAATCGAAACCATGAAAATTCCACCCGTCAGGAACCACCATCTTGCGGGGCCCTGAGCAAGGAATGCCCCCAGGAAGAAGAGGAATACAGCCACGACTCCGAAATAAATAGCTGTTCCTACGAATGGTTGTTCGCCGGCGTAAAGCAAGCCGGCCACCTGACGGTCGAGCTGTTCCGGCGTCATATTGTCCGGACGGCGACTCATGATTGTTTTGAAAAATTCAGTCTCCTGATAAGACTCTCCGGCTCCTCCGCCGGCAGCATGAGGAACAACCAGGGTAGCACTTTCGCAGATACCGTAACTCCATCCAAAGAGATAATCCTTGTCAAGACCGTTGCCTTTTTCCGATTTGGTGGTTAGTTCGGAACCTCCTCGGATAGTCTCCTGACTGTATTCATAAGTGGGCCATACTTTCGACATGTTACAGGCAACACCCAGTACAACAGCAGCAACGCTCAGCGCAGCAGCCTTGCCCCATTTTACAAGTTCCTTCTTCAGAATAGCATCAACCAAAAGTGCCAGTCCGTAAATACCCATCAGCATGAAGGTGTAATAAGTAATCTGGAGGTGGTTGACATATATTTCAATGGCCGTAAACAGTGCCAGAAGCCCTGTTCCGGCAATCCAGCGCCCCCTGAAGAGCAGCACCATGGCTGCCATCAGTGCGGGTGCAATAGCCAGGGCCGCCATTTTGGTGGAGTGACCAGCCTCAAGAATATCCACATTATAAGAGGTTATTCCGAAAGCGAGCGCACCGAAAACACCTGTCAGCCAGTTACAGTTGAGTACTGACAGGAGCAGGTACATAAAGAACATGGCCGCAAAAACTGACGCCCATACTTCGGTGTAATCAGCAAACAGAAAAGCCGCTTTGGCCAGCGGACGGGTAAGATTACCCTGTGGCGTGGTATAAATCTGATAACTGGGCATACCTCCGAACAGACTGTTAGTCCAGAGTGGAGCCTTGCCTTCTTTCTTAATGTAATCCTGTATTTCAGTCTGTATGGCGCGCGCCTTGTCGTTATCAGGCTGAGGCAGGACTTTGTCTCCGAAGAAGTTGGGAGAGAAAAAGATGGCCGCAACCGCCAGCAGGATGAGCGCGGCATAAACATGAGGTAGTACTTTTTTGAAATCCATAGACACGGAAAGAGCTGTTCGGGGCGAAGGTAGCGAGAAATCACGTTTCAGCATATAATTACCCGGTTAACGGTTAATTAATGTGTGAAAAGACTGTTCATTGCTAACTTGCACCCGTTAAATTTGAAATTATGATGAGATACCTGCCATTTGTTGCATTATTGGCCTTGTCAGCCTGCCACTCACAACGAAATGCTTCTGTTCAGCATTTGTCGCAGCAACGTATTCAGCTGCCCAATCAGTGGAGCCTCACTCCGGCCGGCCATACACACCTTCCTCTTGGCGATCTTCCGCTCCAGATGGTTGTATCAACTAATCAAAAATGGATTGCTGTTACCAATAACGGAGTAGGAAAGCAAAAAATACAGCTGTTCAGAAACGATAACGGACAGTTATCACAATCAGACGAGATGGAGATTGGAAAGGCGTGGTACGGACTGGCATTCAGCGCGGATGGCAGCCGGATATATGCCTCCGGCGGCAATGACAACACTGTCGTCGTATTCAGGAATGAGGCAGGGAAACTGCGCCGCGACACAGCCCTGTCGCTGGGTGCCCCCTGGCCTAAAAACAGGATTTGCCCGGCAGGAGTGGCCATCAATGATGCCGCAGGACAAATTTACACAGTGACCAAAGAAGACAGCGCCTTTTACGCCCTCTCGTTAAAGGGCGATATCATTAAAAGAATTCCGCTGGAGAGCGAACCCTATGCTGTTCTTTTTCTGCCTTCCAGAAACGAGGTGGCTGTTTCACTCTGGGGTGCCCGTAAAATTCTTGTATTCGACTGCAGCAATTTTTCACTGAAATGCTCCATCAATACCGGTGATCACCCCAATGAGATGATCGCCGACAAAAAAGAGCGTATCCTTTATGTCGCCTGTTCTCTTGATAACGCAGTTCACGCCATTGACCTGGAATCAAGAAAAACTCTCGAAGTGCTCAACACTGCCCTTTATCCGGATGCTCCCAACGGCTCCACCCCCAACAGCCTGGCACTGTCTGAAGCCGGCGAAAAGCTTTACATCGCCAATGCCGACAATAATTGTCTGGCTGTTTATGAGGTAGAAGAGCCGGGCAACAGCGAGGCAGAAGGATTCATACCCACAGGCTGGTATCCCACATCGGTCAGGTGTATCGGCAACAGTATTCTGGTAGCCAACGGGAAGGGTATGTCATCAGTAGCCAATCCGAAAGGACCCAGTCCGTTCCACAAAAGGGAAGACTCGCGTGCTGCACAATATATAGGTGCATTGTATCAGGGAACCATGAGCGTAATCAGGGAGCCGGAGGACCGCGAACTGGAGGTTTACTCGAAACTGGTTTATGAAAACTGTCCCTACAACAAAGCCCGGGAACTTCTGACAGAGGGAGAACCCGGGAATCCCGTACCCATGCGCGTAGGCGACCCCTCCCCCATCAGATATGTGTTTTATATTATCAAGGAAAACCGGACCTACGACCAGGTTCTGGGCGATTTACCCGCCGGTCTGGGTGGCAATGGCGATCCTAATCTGTGCCTTTTCCCCGAGAAGGTGACGCCCAACCAGCACTGGCTCGCCCGCGAATATGTGCTGCTCGATAATTTCTACGTGGATGCAGAAGTGAGCGCCGACGGACATAACTGGAGCACCGCAGCCTACGCCAACGATTTTGTGGAAAAAACATGGCCTACCAGTTACGGAGGGCGAGGCGGGAACTACGACTATGAAGGTACCCGGAAAGTTGCCTTCCCGAAAAGCGGATTCATCTGGGATAACTGCCAGCGCGCAGGGGTTTCCTATCGGACGTACGGCGAGTTCGCCGACGATAACAAGGCAAATTACGAGACAATCGAAGGTCATTTTTGCCCGAATTATTCCTCCTGGGATATGAACTATCAGGATATTTCGCGGGAGAAGGACTGGCAGCGAGATTTCGACAGCCTGCTTCAGATCAACCAGGTACCCCGCTTCAATACTATCCGTTTTGGAAATGACCATACCTCCGGCATGGCAAAAGGGGCCTACTCACCTTATGCATCGGTGGCCGACAACGATCTGGCGGTGGGGCGCTTCCTGGAACACCTGTCTCATTCAAAAATATGGAAAGAGAGCGCTGTATTTATTCTGGAAGATGATGCCCAGAATGGCGCAGACCATGTGGATGCCCACCGGAGTATTGCTTTTGTAGTCAGTCCTTATGTGAAACGCAGGCATGTGGATCATACGATGTATTCCACCTCCTCCATGCTGCGCACGATGGAGCTGATTCTGGGACTGCCACCCATGAGCCAGTACGATGCTGCAGCTACACCCATGTGGCGCTGTTTTACAGAGAAACCAGATTTTACCCCTGTTAACGCTATTGAGCCGGGGGTTTCTATTGACGAACGAAATGCCTGGGTGGAACCACTCAGCCGTATATCTGAGACCTGGAATCTGGCTGAGGTGGACGCCGTGCCCGACCGCGAGTTTAACGAGGTACTCTGGAAGGCACTGAAGGGACTGGACAGTGAGATGCCGGCACCAAGAAGAGCAGCCTGGCTGAGGGCAGACAAAGATGAGGACTAGTCTTTTCTGATCCAAGGCTGTCTGTTGAGCCGGCCCTTCATATCTCTGAGTGAATCTCCGAGCTCTTCACGCATTTTATCCGCCTTAATACTCAGCTTTTCTACAATTTCAGTGGCGAGCAGTCGCATAAAATGAAAAAGCGCAGAAACCTTCGCTGGCCTTCGGAAAAACCGGATAGCTGGCGTAGCTTTCTGCGCTTGTTAACGGGTTCAGGCGAGTAAATCAGTACTCGTCCTCATTAAAGAAAAAGTCGTCGTGCCTGGGATAGTCGGGCCAGATATCTTCGATTCCTTCGTATAACTCACCATCATCTTCCAGTTCTTCGAGGTTTTCTATCACCTCACTTGGAGAACCTGAGCGGATAGCGTAATCAATGAGTTCATCTTTTGTTGCTGGCCAGGGGGCTTCCTCCAGGTATGAAACCAATTCGAGTGTCCAGTACATAATTTTTCCCTTTGAATGGTTTATTACTTTAATGAAACGTCGGATCAGAGAATCAGCATGGCGTCACCGTAACTGTAGAAACGGTACTTTTCCTTGACTGCTTCGTTATAGGCATCCATGATAAGGTCAATACCCCCGAAAGCAGCAATCATGATAATAAGGCTTGACTTCGGCAGGTGAAAATTGGTTACCATAGCATTGGCTATACTGAAGTCGTATGGAGGAAAGATAAACTTGTTGGTCCATCCTTCCACCGCCTTGAGCCGGTTTTCTGCGGAAACAGCTGTTTCTATGGAGCGCATCACCGTAGTACCAACTGCACATACCTTGCGGCCCTTGTCGAGACCACTGTTTACAGTATCAGCTGCATCCGGCGGGATACGGAAGTATTCGGCTTCCATTTTGTGTTTGGACAAATCTTCCACATCAATAGTGCGGAAAGTACCCAGACCGATGTGCAGCGTCAGTTCTGCAAAATTCACGCCTTTCAGTTCGAGGCGCTTGAGCAATTCGCGGCTGAAGTGTAGCCCGGCGGTTGGAGCAGCCACTGCACCCGGTTCCTTTGCGTAAATAGTCTGGTAGCGTTCGCGGTCAATCTCTTCGGGCTCCCGTTCGATATATTTTGGAAGTGGCGTATTGCCAAGACGCATCAGTTCGTGGTGGAACTCCTCATCTGTACCGTCGAACAGGAAACGAATAGTTCTGCCGCGGGAAGTAGTATTGTCAACCACTTCAGCGACTAGGGCGTCGTTTCCATTTTCGTCTTCAAAGTAGAGTTTGTTTCCTACCCTGATTTTACGGGCCGGATCAACGAGAACATCCCACAAACGGGCGCTGTGGTTGAGTTCCCGGAGGAGAAAGACCTCAATTTTGGCGCCTGTTTTTTCCTTCTGGCCAAAAAGACGGGCCGGGAAAACTTTGGTATTGTTGAAGATCATTACGTCGCCATCACTGAAATAGCCGAGAATGTCCTTGAATACCTTATGCTCTATCTTCCCCGTACTGCGATTCACCACCATGAGACGGCTTTCATCGCGCTCCTGAGAGGGATACTGGGCTACCAGCTCCTTGGGGAGATTGAAGTTGAACTGAGACAGTTTTGTACGCATATTCTTCTGTGCAATTGGGTATGAGCCGTTACCTCACCGGATAAACGGCTGCAAATGTAAAATTCTTTGGGAAACGAAAAGCGATTGAAAAAGTTTCAGAAAAAAATGGAATCAGCCTCAATACACAGAAATCAGGCTTCAGCCACCTCTTTTGATGCTTTTTTGCGCTCAAAATCCTTCAGATAAATTTTACGCAGACGAATACTTTTAGGAGTAACCTCCACATATTCATCCTCCTGAATGTATTCGAGGGCCTCTTCCAGCGTGAAGCGGCGGGGGGGCGGCAGGGAAGCCTTGTCGTCTGAACCGGATGCACGGTGGTTGGTCAGTTTTTTTGACTTGGTGACATTCACCACCAGATCATTCGGACGCGTATTCTCTCCGATTACCTGGCCTTCATACACTTCTTCACCCGGATCAATGAAAAACGTGCCCCTGTCCTGCAGATTGTCCAGTGAGTAAGCAAAGGCCGTACCTGTTTCCATCACAATCAGGGAGCCATTCTGGCGACCGGAGATTTCTCCTTTCCAGGGCTCGTATGTGAGAAAACGGTGGGTCATGATGGCTTCACCCTGTGTGGCAGTCAGTACGTTGGAGCGAAGACCGATGATACCGCGGGAGGGAATCTCGAAGCGCAGGATAAAGCGGTCGCCCTTGGGCTCCATACTCTTTATGACACCCTTTCTGCGTGTAACCAGTTCAATACATTTACCGCTGGAGGTTTCAGGTACGTCAATAGTGAGTTCCTCGACAGGCTCATTCTTCTGGCCGTCAATCACTTTGGTAATTACGCGGGGCTGCCCGATCTGAAGTTCGTAACCTTCACGGCGCATAGTTTCAATGAGTACCGAAAGGTGAAGTACCCCGCGGCCATAAACCATCAGCGAATCAGCGCTGTCCGTGTCCTCCAATCGCATGGCGAGGTTCTTTTCAAGCTCCTTCTCGAGGCGCTCACGCACGTGACGGCTGGTAACAAACTTTCCTTCCTGTCCGAAAAACGGAGAGTCATTGATGGTGAAGAGCATACCCATGGTTGGCTCATCAATAGCAATGCGCTCCAGTGCCTCCGGAGTTTCGTAATCAGCAATTGTATCACCGATTTCGAATCCTTCAACACCTACTACAGCACATATATCACCGGCCAGCACTTCCTGTGCCTCCTTCTTGGCCAGTCCGTCAAAAACATACAATTGTTTGATCCGGTGCTTCTGAACAGCTCCGTCGCGCTTGACAAGCGAGCAGGCCTGACCCGACACAAGACGGCCACGGGTAAGGCGACCAATCGCAATTCGACCGATAAAGGCGGAATAGTCGAGAGAAGTTACCAGCAACTGGGGTGTTCCGTCATAAACCTTTGGCTCGGGGATATATTTGATGATATCGTCGAGCAGCACATTGATATCAGAGGTCTGATTCTTCCAGTCGTGACTCATCCAGCCCTGCTTGGCAGAGCCGAACACTACCGGAAAGTCGAGCTGATCCTCATTGGCCTCCAGTGCAAACATCAGATCGAACACCTGTTCGTGCGCCCAGTCGGGATTACAATTCTCCTTGTCCACCTTGTTAATAATTACCAGCGGTTTTTTACCCATCTGGAGGGCCTTCTGCAGTACAAAACGCGTCTGTGGCATGGGGCCTTCGAAGGCATCAACGAGCAGGAGAACACCGTCGGCCATATTCAGTACGCGCTCTACTTCACCACCGAAGTCGGCGTGACCGGGGGTATCAATGATATTGACCTTGCAGTCCTTCCATCTGATGGATACATTCTTGGCGAGAATGGTGATACCTCTCTCCCGCTCAAGATCATTATTGTCAAGAATAAGTTCACCAGTCAGTTCATGTTCCTTGAACACCTTGGCGGCGTGGATCATCTTGTCAACGAGTGTAGTTTTGCCGTGGTCAACGTGGGCAATAATGGCGATGTTGCGGATGTTTTTCATGAAAATGCCTTGTGGCGAAACGCTTTTTTGAAAAGAGCCGCAAAGGTACGCTTTTTTCAGTATGAAAACATGATAAATTAAAATTACAATTTGTTAACCATCGTGAATTGTCCAAAAAGTTTTGAACCACTCCATTTACAGACCTTGGTTTCAAAATATTATTCTATTTTTTACAGAGATTATCCCGACGCCGGCAAAGAAAAAACAGCTTTATTTTCAAGGAAACCGAAGACAAATCAGGGTGTTTTTCAAGATAAATATATAATAAAAAAATCAAAATACAATTAATTAAATTATTGAATTTCAATTTATTAAATAAAATTTTACATATAATTATTTCCGACAATAACGCTAATTTGTACTTTTTACGGGATCATCATGCAAGTACTTTTGTATCATCAGTTTGAAATACACCCGGACAATAACTGCCCAATTCAAATTCTGTGATCATGGACAAAGACGCAAAAATTTACTTTCTGAAATCAGTTCAGCTCCTGTCTGCTCTCGGCTCTGAAGAGCTCGAACGTGTTGCACAACTCGCCCAGCACAGACAATCATCGCGCTACAATTTCATTTTTATGCACGATGAACCTGCCGACTGTCTGTTTCTCCTCGTTAAAGGCAAGGTAAAGACAGGCGCATTTTCTGCCGATGGCCGCGAGGTGATTAAAGAGATTCTGACGCCTGGTGCCGTTTTCGGAGACCTTGTGCTTTCCGGAGAAACCAGCCGAAGCGAATTCGCACAGGCACTGCACGATGATGTGGAGTATCTCGTCATCAAAAACAACGACTTTCAGATGCTGATGCAGGAAAATTCTGCTTTGGTAATTTCGGCTATGCACCACCTCGCCCAGCGTCTGCAGCGCGCCGAGGAGCGGCTCGCCAAGCTGGTGCTGAAGGATGCCAGAGAGCGTATCATTGAATTTCTGGTGGAGTCTGCCGGACGGGAGGGCAGGCGTGTAGGTTACGAAACGCTGGTGAAGCACTACCTGACGCAACAGGAAATTGCCAGCCTGACTGGCACCAGCCGGCAGACGGTCACTTCCGTTTTCAATGACCTGAAAAAATCAAACCTGATTTACTTCAACAGGAACAGTATCCTGATCAGAGACCTGGAAAAGCTGGCGTAACAACGCCCTCATTCTGTTAACAGTAAAAAGAAATCCGCCGGTGACTCTCGGGAGCCCGGCGGATTCATTTTTATAAGAGCTTGTTCCGGATTACACCGACATCGGATCTGCCTTGTCGCTGTCAATACCGTATTTTTTCATAAAGTCCCTGATACCCTTGTCACTTACTTTGCCCTGGCGGTGCAATGCCCGCACGGCAGCATAGGCAATGTATCTCGGTGATATTTCAAAGTAGTCACGCAGACTTTCGCGGCTTTCAGACAAACCAAATCCGTCGGTTCCGAGTGCCGTGTAGTCGCCCGGTATCCAGGGCGCGAGTTGTCCCTGTGTGAGTTTCACCCAGTCGCTGGCGGCCACAAATACGCCATCATTGCCAGAAAGGGCCTGCTGAACATACGGGGTTTTAGACTTTTCAGACGGATGAAGCAGATTCCATCTGTCGGTAGCCACGCAATCGCGGTACAACTCCGTCCAGGATGTCACCGACCAGACATCGGTACTGATTCCTTCCGACTCGAGCAGTTCGGCTGCCGCCAGTACCTGACGCATAATCACACCTGAACCGAGCAACTGGGCCTTGACGCCGGCCTTGACAGGTTTTAAAGACGATTCCTTGTAACGATAGATGCCGCGTTTGATGCCCTCTTCCACACCGGCAGGCATAACTGGCATCTGCAGGTTTTCGTTGTAAAGCGTGATGTAGTATATCTTGGATTCATTTTCAACATACATGCGGCGTATGCCCTCATGCACGATAACAGCCAGTTCGTAGGCAAAGGCCGGGTCGTAACACATCACACTGGGTACCGTCTGGGCAATCAGGTGTGAGTGCCCGTCCTGGTGCTGCAGTCCTTCCCCGTTCAGTGTAGTGCGGCCGGCTGTGCCCCCGAGCAGGAATCCCTTGCAAAGCATATCGGCTGCCGCCCACACGAGGTCGCCCACGCGCTGGAAGCCGAACATGGAATAGTATATATAAAAAGGTATGGTCGGAATACCGTGGAGTGCATAGGCTGTTCCGGCTGCTGTAAACGACGCCGTGGCACCGTCTTCATTAATACCCTCCTGAAGTACCTGTCCGGTTTTAGACTCCTTGTATTTGATGGTTGAGAAACCGATTTCCAGCGGAGTGTAGAGCTGGTCGCGCTGGTTCCATATCTGGGCCGAGTTGAAGAGCGGGTGCATACCGAACGTCTGGGCCTCGTCGGGCACGATGGGTACCACATACTTGCCAACTTCAGCATTGCGAATCATCTGGGTCATCATATCCACCATGGCACCTGTTGTGGACACCGGTTTGGCTGTTTCATCCGGACGAGTCTGCTTTTCAAACAGTTCCAGTCCGGGCAGATTGAAGCGCGGATATTCATCATTGCGTTCGGGCAGGTAGCCACCCAGCGCTTTCCTGCGGGCGTGCAGGTATTGTGCTTCCGGACTGTCTTGTGCCGGGAACCAGAATCGGGCGGCAAGCGCCTCTTCATCGCTGATCGGAATACCATATCTGTCGCGGGTTTCCAGGCGATTCTTGTCCTGGAGATCCTTGGTCTGGTGAGCAGTATTTTTACCTTCTGCCGCCTGTCCCATACCATACCCTTTTACCGTCTGGACAATGATAGCCACCGGTTTCCCTGCGCGGACTGCGCGCTCGTAGGCAGTATAAACCTTGAGCGGGTCATGGCCTCCGCGGCGCATGGAGCGGAGTTGCTCGTCGGAATAGTCGGCCAGCAGGGCTGCGATGCGCTCGTCGTCGCCCACAAGTTTTTTGCGGATGTGGGCTCCGTTATTGACGGAAGACATTTCCTGAAAATCGCCGTCCACCATCTGTTCGAGACGAGTGAGCAGGAGGCTCTCCGTATCTTTTTCAAATATTTCGTCCCACTCGCTACCCCAGACGACCTTGATGACCTCCCAGGAAGCGCCCAGGAAGTGACGTTCTACCTCCTGAATAATTTTGCCGTTGCCCCGAACGGGTCCGTCGAGACGCTGCAGGTTGCAGTTCACCACAAATACCAGGTTATCCAGATTTTCGCGGCTGGCCATACCGATAGTGCCGTAAATTTCAGGCTCGTCAATTTCTCCGTCGCCGATAAAGTGCCATATTTTACCGCCATTGGGGGCTTTCAGTCCGCGATTTTCGAGATACTTCATGAAACGGGCCTGATAAATAGCCGTCATGGGGCCGAGGCCCATACTCACCGTGGGGGCCTGCCAGAAACGGGGCATCCTTCGCGGGTGCGGGTAAGAGCTTACGCCGCCGAGCAACTCCTGACGGAAGTCGGCAATTGCCTGAACCGGCAGACGGCCTTCAAACGCCGCGCGCGCGTACACACCCGGGGAGGCGTGACCCTGAAACATCAGCAGGTCGCCGCCGTAGTCGGCGGAGCGCTTGCGCAGGAAATGGTGGAAAAGCACTTCAAGCATCGTCGCGCAGGCTGCATAAGTGGCGATATGACCACCGAGCGCCAGGTCCTTGTCGGCCCCCTGAAGCACCATTGCCTGCGCATTCCAGCGATTGATATTTTCTATACTGCGCTCGAGTTCCAGATCACCGGGATAGGCAGGCTGATCGTCAGGGCCTATCGTATTCATGTAGGGCGTATTCAGGGCAGCGCCGCCATTGGCAACGCCGTGGCGTGCCAGCAGTGTTCTCAGGCGCTGGAATAACTCCGCCGTGCGGCCTTTCCCCTCACCTTCCAGTACTTCCTCCAGTGCCTCCAGCCACTCCTCCTGTTCAAGTTTCCAATCGTCGGGTGCGTGTGTGTCGCCCATGTTGTTTGTGACGTGTATGTTTGTGAAAACGATAAAGAGCCGCAAAGTTAATGATTCCGCCGTTCATCAGAAAAAAAACAGGTTTCACTGTAACAAGTTTGGCGCAGGAACGTCTTTTTATCAGAATTCAGACTTCAGAATGGATCAGGAAATCTTCCGGCAATATATCATCCCGCTGCGCGACAAACTTTACAGGTTTGCACTGCGAATCACAGGCAGCTCGCATGAAGCCGAAGATGTAGTACAGGAAGTGATGGAAAATATCTGGAAAGCGCCTGGAAACCAGTCAGAACAAGTCAGAAACTGGGAGGCATGGAGTATGACACTTACCAAAAACAAATCGCTCGACCGGAACAGACGCCGCAAAACCAGGCAGATCCTGTCTGTTGAAAACAGGGCTGAGACCGGGGCCGTGCCCTCGCTGGCCATACAGACTGAAAACATGGATCTGCGTGAACAGATCAGGAAGATGATACAGGAGCTACCCGAAAAACATCGCCTTGTGATGCATCTGCGCGATATCGAGGAAATGACATACGAGGAAATATCAGTTGTTTTGTCCATGACGGCCGACCAGGTGAAAACCAATCTGCACAGAGCCCGGAAAACTATCCGGACACGTCTGATTCATGAACTACAAATCAGTTACCCATGACAGAGGAAAAACATATCAGCGAATTGCTGGAGAAATACTGGGAGGGAGAAACCTCCCTGTCTGAAGAACGCGAACTGAAAACCTACTTCAGCGGGGGTGATGTTTACCCTTTGCACAAGGAATACGAGTCGTATTTCAAAGCACTTGTGAAAGAGCGGCAGGTGAAGGCACCAGCCCGCTTTCACGTCGGCCGCGCAGCAAAATACTGGCTTTCGGCAGCCTCCATTGCCCTGCTGATTGTAGCCGGATGGTTTCTGCAAAAGCCGGCAACATCGGCTCCGGTAGCAGATAACAGCCAGAAAACAACGACAGAAAATACAAAAATACCGGTTATCGGCCCGGAACCGGTGCTGACAAGCCCATCAGGCAACAAGCCAACAAAGGCTAAAACCAGGAAAACCAGACAAATCAAAACTGTTGCAGCCACTGCGGATCCGGAAACGCAGGAGGCGCTCATACAGGTAAAAGCTGCTCTTGCGCTGGTATCATCCAGTCTGAAAAAGACGCGCAGGGAGGTGTCGAAGGGCGCCGGACATCTTGAAGCGATGGATCTTTTCCATAAAAGGAAGGGTGGCTGATTACTCGCTGTGCGGACTCATCCGCACTCATTCTCAACATTGAAAAATTATCAGACAATGAAAATCAGATTATCAGTCATGAGCTTGCTCATGTTCGCTGCTGTATTCAGCTTGCGGGCACAAAACGATGCCATCTCCCGTTTTTTCAACAAATACGCTGAAGATGAGCGATTTACAGTGGTGTATGTGGCACCCAAACTGTTCAGTATGATCTCGAAAGTATCCAGCGACGATGAAGAGTGGAACCAGATTCGCGATATTGTGAAGGATCTGGGCGGGTTAAGGGTACTCGCAGCCGACAGTGTCACCAATGGCCTGGAGCTGTACAACGATGCCATCAGCAAAATTCCGGTAAAGGAATATGAGGAGCTGGTGACCGTACGCGATGGCGACGAGCACGTCAGGATATGGACACGGGAAAACAAAAATGATACAGTGATCGAGGAACTCCTGCTGCTTGTAGGTGCCCCCGATGAATTCGTCATGCTCAGCCTGCTGGGAAAGATTGACCTGGCAAAGATTTCAGGACTCTCGGAAAGCCTCGATGTAGAGGGTATTCAACACCTGGATAAAATCAAAAAGAAGCAGGAATGAGGACTTTTTTTGAATTTAAAAGGACATTGCTTCTAATTCTGGCACTTTCGTGCGCTTCAATTGCACATACGCAGGATGCTGGATTATTCTGGAAGTACAAGAGTTACGACGGCGCAATAGCCCTGCGCATACCCGGAGCTGTTTCCGGCATAGGTTCACTTTTTGCCCGTGAGCCGGAAGAGCGCAAGCTGCTCAGGCGTATGCGTGCCACCAGAGTGCTGATTTTTGAAGACGGAAGTCCGGTAACTGCCAGAGATACAGAGCGGTTCAACAGCAAGGCCCGGCGACGCCAACTGGAGGAAATCATCACGGTCCGAAGCGGGAAAGACCATTTTCAGATATTGGCCAAAGAGAAAAAAGGAGTACTTCGGAAACTGGTCGTATTCTTCCATGCAGATGAGGTAACCGGTCTGATTTCGGTAAAAGGCCGTTTCAGGCTGGATGACCTGAACAGACTGATCAGAAAAGCAGAAGAATTGAGCGATGAGAAACCGGGAAAGCTATCTGCTTCAGTTCCTGTGATAAGGGCCTGAATGGAGCTGCCGGGCACCCGGAATATCCAAAAACAAAGAACCCGCCCGGGCTTTCCCGGGCGGGCAATGCGTTTCAAGTGGAAATACGGGACATACAGGATGTGACTATATGCCGCGGTACCGGTTTTCGAAATGGTCCTCAGGTTTGAAAGCGCATTGTGTCGCCTGTCTGTTTCAAAACTGGTTTCCCGGGATTCGTCTTCATGTGGTTTGGTGGTTTTCGGGTAAATGAGTCAATTTTCGGCGTGTTTTGGTCTTTCGTCTGGTTTGATGTTACAAAGGTGGGGGTAACGCACTCGGGATCTCAAACACAAAATCTTCGATTACTTCCAGCCTTCGTCTTGTCAATGCCTGCCTGCCGGCGCTCCCGTTTTTCCGCTTTTGATGATGAAACGATTTTCCCTTCTTCGTTCTCATGTTTTCCCGTTTTAGTCAGCCTCTACACTCCTTTTTTCAAACAGAAAGCACCGGACAGGTAATGTGGCAATCCTTTTCAGGAAAGGGTATCACTTCGGTTCTCCGGATTCGTTCCTCACAAAGAAATCAGTTGAATCAGCCGCAATTCCCTTTTGATGACACAAAGATGGGGGCGCAACGGTTCAGTCTCAAAACACAGAAAACGGCATTACTTCCAAAGAAAACGGCAGGATTTGCAGGTAAACGGTTGAGCGAATCCGTATTTAATATGATATGGTAATATACTTATGCGCCTGGAATGAAAAACAGGGATTGGCGCAGTGACAGAAAGTTTCCAAAAAACACAGGTAATTTCTTGAAATACGAGAAATTTACCGAAATTCGCAGCAGCGTAACCCCCAAACCGCAACCCGCAATGCGAAGTGTACCAGAGTCCGCTCATACGCACCCTGCAGCTCCTGAACAGGGAAGAAATGGAGGTGTTACGTTCGTTTGTTTCCTCACCCATCTTCAATGATGTGAGACCAGAGGAGACTTCCTCTCTTTTTGAGTATCTCCGACCACATTATCCGCATTTTACTGCTCCTGAAATTGACCGTGAGGTGGCAGCGCGGCATTTCTTTCCGAATGCCGCCAATCCGGTAGGCTCACTGCAGCGTGCCATGACACAGCTGATGAACGTAGTGCGAAAATTCGTGGCTTTCCGGTACACACAACTCAGAGACGCCCGGTCAAACAGCAACGACAAGGTATCTTTGCACGATATACAACACAAACTGGCACTCATGCGGCTGTACAACGAGCGGCTGCACCAGAATACGCAGTCGCAGGGAGCAGACAAACAGTCAGCCATGCCCCGGGAAACCGGTTACCGAAAAGGACGGAAGGCGGAAAACTTCTTCCTGAATCTGAACAAACAGGTACGTGATGCACTCGACGGGCAGCGGGAAGTTTCCGGATTTGATGAGTATGAATTCATGGATTTCATGTATTTCCGGTTTATGACGGAACATGAAAAAGTATTGTATGAAACGACAAGCAGTCTGGAAGAGGGCGACAATAACCTGCTCGCAGCGACCGAGCGACTCGACTCTTTTTACCTGACAGCCAAACTGGAACACATCTGCCAGTTGCTTCATTATGGGAGAAGACTGGCTCTTTTTGAGGCCGGTTCCCCCGAATTTTCAAGGTATGAAGCCAATGTACGATTCACTATCAAACTCGTCGGTGTTATCAGAGAAACAGGGCTTTCTGTGGATCCGGGGGTTGATTTGTATTGTACTTTTCTGGAATTTTTTACTGAAAATGACCCGACCATCGCCGATCAGCGACTGGAAGCATTCGAGCTGTTGCTGGAGCGAAACGCGGGCGTACTTCCTAAAAACAGAATTGCCACACTCGGTATTCTTCTGCGCAGTTTCTGGCCGGCACGATACAGGGAAACCCGCGACAGGCGCTTCATGGAGAAGCTGCACAACCGCCAGCGCCGCCAGCTGGAACAGGTAAAGCCGGGCGAAACCATTGCCACCTCCTTTTTTCAGAACACCCTCTTCTCGGGCCTCAAACTCGGGCTCACAGACTGGTGTGCTGTATTTGTAGATGAGTACTCGGGCAGGTTGCGCGGCCTGGATGCCGGCCAAACCTCCCTGCTGGTGGATATCACAAGGGCTGCAGTAGATGCCTACCGAGGCAATTTCAGGGATGCAGCCAGTAAATTGCCCCACTATCTCAATTATGGCATGTGCGAAGACATATATCTGTATGCGATTGCTGCCACCCTCGATGTCAGAATTCACTACGAACTGGGCGATCTGGAAGACGATTACGGAGCCGCCATGATGCACGCAACTACCACGCATATCAGGCGGGAAGACTCCCTCCCCACACACAGGCGCGAAGAAAGACTGCAGTTTTTTTCGATAGCCAAAGAATTGTACAAAGTCAGGGAACAGCTTCAAATAAATAAAAAATATAATGCTTCTGCTGCTTTAAAACGCATCCGGGGCCGTCTCGATCAGGAAACAGTGGTGGATTGGGAGTGGCTGGAGGATAATTGGAAATCGCTCAGGGATCGCAATCCTGAACCTTGGGAGTAGAAATTTTGTTCTGTTGGTGTATTGTCAAAAGCATGAGAATAGGTATCGTTTGTTACCCCACTTATGGCGGCTCCGGAGTAGTGGCCACCGAACTGGGTCTGGGTCTCGCCCGAAGGGGGCACGAGATACATTTCATCACATACAGGCGACCCGTCAGGCTGGCGCATTTCGAAGCCAATGTCTTTTATCATGAAGTGGACAGCGACGACTATCCGCTGTTTGAGTATCCTCCCTACGACACTGCGCTTGCCTCCAAGATTGTTGATGTCGTTACCTACCACAATCTGGATATCCTGCATGTTCACTATGCCATTCCGCACGCTGCGGTTGCCTACATGGCCAAGAAAATCCTGCTCACGCAGCGAAGATACCTGCCCGTAGTGACTACCCTCCACGGTACTGATATCACACTGGTGGGCAATAACCATGCCTTTGCTCCTGTCGTGGAGTTCAGTATCAACAAAAGCGACGGAGTTACGGCAGTTTCCCAAAGTCTGAAAGACGATACACTGGCGCAGTTCAGTATCCAGCGCGATATCAGAGTCATTTATAATTTCATTGACTTTGAACGGTTCCGCAAGACAAACAAGGAACATTTCAAGAAAATAATTGCACCCAACGGCGAGCGCATTGTCGCGCATACTTCCAACTTCCGAAAGGTAAAACGGGTAGAGGACGTTATCCATATTTTCAGGAATATACTCGCCGAGGTGCCCTCCAAACTGCTCATGATTGGCGATGGCCCCGAGCGACAACACTGCGAAAGGCTGTGCAGGGAGCTGTGTCTGAGTGATCATGTCAGTTTTCTAGGAAAACAGGATGCCATAGAGGAGTTGCTTGCCATTTGCGACCTGTTTGTTATTCCATCAGAGCACGAAAGTTTTGGTTTGGCAGCACTCGAAGCCATGGCCTGTGAAGTACCTGTCATCTCATCCAACGGGGGCGGGCTGCCCGAAGTTAATATTCATGGAGTTACCGGGTACCTGAGTGATCCGGGCAATGTGTCGGAGATGGCAAAGTTTGCCATCAAAATATTATCCGATGATTCCACACTCAGGGAGTTCAGGGCGAACGCCTATGCGCAGGCGCGCAGGTTCGATATCAATAATATACTGCCTGATTATGAGGCCTGTTATCAGGAGGTGATACAGAAAAGCGTCAACAAGGTTGAATAGAGCCCGTCTCAATACAGGCGGATTGATGGTGAAATCAGGGCAGTTTTTGAATTATCGTACTCAGTAACGGGCTGCGGCCAGTTCGCGAATCAGTCCCGGATCTTTTTCCAGTGCATTTCCTGCAACCACCAGATCAGCTCCCGCTTTATATGCTACGGCTGCACTTTCAGCATTTCTGATACCTCCGCCCACTATCAAGGGTACAGAAACGGCACGTCTCACATCAGCAATCATACTTCCGGACACCGGATTGAGGGCCCCCGAACCTGCCTCCAGATAGAGCGCCTTCAATCCGAGCATTTCACCGGCGATGGCTGTACTTACCGCGATATCATTTTTGTTGTGCGGGATTGGCGCCGTGTTGGACATATATTGCACTGAGGTATTAACCCCGCCATCAACAAGCATATATCCGGTACTGATGATTTCAAGCGGCGACAATTTCAGGAATGGGGCGGCAATCACATGCTGTCCGATCAGCAGTTCCGGATTGCGGCCACTGATCAGCGACAGGAAAAGCAGGGCATCGGCCCGGTAACTCAATTGAAAGAAGCTGCCCGGAAACAACACCAGCGGTATATCACAACGCTCACGTATTGACTCCAGGAAAGCATCAAGGCCGGGATTGGCAATCAGGCTGCCTCCGATAAAGAAATAGTCAATACCCGCTTCAATGGCTACATCCAGTTCATTGCCGGCAAGCGGAGACATAAACTTGTCAGGATCAAGCAGCATGGCAATGCGTTTGGTACCGGCCGCCCTGGCCGAACATAATCCGCTGTAAATACCTGAATTAACCATCCGTAGATCAGATTTGTGCCAAGATAGCTGCTATTCCCGTTAATTTGACTGTTTTTGGTATTAAATTACTGAAATTTCCCCCAGTTTTCGATTTCTTCTTTCGACCAGAGTTCGGGATAAAACTGTACACACTGGAACCGTGGAGGCAGGTATTTCTGCCAGTTGGTACCGCCGGTAGCTTCAATTTCTTTGGGCTTTGCATCCAGATACTTCACGGCAGAGCGATAGTGAGAGAGCGCCCAGCGCACATTGGCATTCAGGTCGAACTCTTTCATGAGACCTGTCAGTTCAGTATCCTGACGGGCGTCTTCAGGCAGACTGTGATAAATTCTGCGCAGATTGCATGTATGGTATTTTTTGGCAAAACGGAGCAAATCGTTGCCATATTTATCTTCAAACTGGCGCAAAGTGAGTGTCTTTTTGCCGCTTGCCAGTTCGGTGGCACCTGATTTCCAGTACAGTACAGAGTACAGTAATTCCACATCATTTACACCTTCCGTGAGCTCGCGTTTGGAAACATGCACCAGTTGTCCGAGATCGGTACCTGCCATTTCAATCATACGGTACTGTACACTCTGAAAGCCGCTTGCTGGCAGGAGACTCATTCGGAAGCGCAGAAATTCATCGCGATCCATGCCATCCACCATGATATCGAAAGAATTGATCAGCTGAGTGAAGTAGCGGTTAATCCGGACAAGCTGGCGTTTGAACAGTTCGGCAGATACTTCCTTGTGGCAGGCGAGCTGTTCCAGCGCATCGAGCGTGAGCCGGAAGTACAGCTCAGTAATCTGGTGATACATGATGAATATACGCTCATCAGGTACAGGCGTACGCGGGCTTTGGAGACTGAGCAGCGTATCCAGGTGGATATAGTCCCAGTAAGTGAGATAATCCGCATAGAGCAGTCCGTCCAGATATGATTTCATATCCTGGCCCATGGCGGCGTACTTTTCTTCCAGGAGCTGGAGTCTTTCCTGAATGTCTTGGTTCATAGAATATTGGTCAGGCTGTCATTTTAATGCCCAAAAGTAGGCATACAAAACAGATTATCAAACTTCCGAGCACATTAGCTGCTGCGGAGAGGTAGTGGCCGTTTTGAAAAGCCTGCAGTGTTTCGGCGGTAAAGGTGGAAAACGTGCTGAATCCGCCGCAAAAACCGGTTACAAGCAGCAGTCTTTTTTCTGCGGACAGACTACCGTTTGTCTGTAATCCGAGCAATATTCCCAATACCAGACAGGCCAGTGCGTTGGCGACGAGCGTAGCCCAGGGGAAGCGTGCTTGCCATGGCTGTACAGCCAGCGAGATGCTCCAGCGGCAGATACTTCCGAGTCCGCCGCCGAGGAAAACGAGGAGAAGATGGTATGGAGATAGCATTTCTCGGATAATATTTTAAACTCAGAACAATGAAGCCTGTCTGAATACTGGTTTGGGTTTGATTTCTTCCCTGAAAGAGTCCCACATTTTGACAGATACCTTCATATCATGGCCTTTGAATAGTTCAGCAATTCGTGCCTCAATGTAGTCTTTCGTGTAATATTCTGATAATCTGTACAAGTCAATACGCATAAGTACATCTTTAGTATAGGTCCTTTTTGCGTCCGGGAAGGTAATGGTCTGTAAAAATTTACCTGCTCGTTCTGAATTTAACAGTATTGTGGTATAAGTGGCGTACTCAAGATTAGTAAAACCAATAAGATAGCATGTATCATCAAGCATAAGGGGTTTCCCGTTATACGGAAGAACCAGAGTAAATGAATTTGATTTGTAAAGTCCTGATATCGCTACTTTGTAGGGAGTGAAAGAGTAGTCTCCTACACCAAAAATCGAAAAATCGGGTCTGTTTTTGTAAATAGATGATTTTCTTGCCTGGAACAACAGTTTGTACTTGGTTAGATAGTTGTGGGTCAGTGGAAATTCCCAGGCTATATAAGATGTGTCTTGCCCAACTGCTGATTGAGTAACTATAGTCATCTTTCTGGGTTGATTTACAACCATGTATTTCAAATCTGAGCTTTTCAACATTCCATATAATAACCCGGATTCCAGATTTAAAACCTCACCCTTTCCATTAACCAAATAGTTGTCCTTTATCTCCAGTTCCATAATTGAGGATAAATCATGTTTAATACCCTGCCTCCATTCAAAGGGCGACTCCCCATCTACGTCTTGAAAGTCTTTGTAGGTGTCAATATTGGAAACAAATTTATTTCTCAGCCATCCGAATTCACGTATTGGATTGTGATTATTGTAAAAATTATATTCCTGACAGGTGTATTGAGGATTAGAATTAAGAACACAGCATAACAACGATGCCTCTACAGAGACTCCAAACTCTTTACTGGCATCAATATTCATCTTTTTTATACTTGAGATACGATAGTTCCGTTCATATTGGTCAAATATGATATTCTTTATTACCGAATTTTTCACGAGAAAAGCAAAACATCCCATGTGATTCTGGAAAGCATCAAACATCATAAGTGTAACATATTCTCCTATATCAAAATTTCCCTTTCCCGTTATCGCGTCAAATCCGTTGTATCTTTTAAAGTTCGACTTACGAGGAAGATTATCAGAATCAAGAACGCTAAGTTTTGAATTTGTCACCCAGGGAGGATTGCCTACTATTAACACCTCACCGCTGAGATTCTTTGAGATTACATCAAAGTCAAAATCAAAAACATTACAGTGAAATATTTCGATTTCAGGCTTATCACTCACCGGGAATTGAAGAAAGTGGCTAATAATGTTAAATTTTGTTTCCCATACGTAAGGCTCATAAATTTCGACTCCAACAATATGCTTTAGCGATTTAAAAATGGAAAGGGATGCAAGGATAAAACTACCCTTGCCACATGTAGGCTCGACTAACAGTTCCGGACTTTTCCCTAATGAATTGAAGAGATACGAAACTACTGCAGAGGCCAAAGGCAAGCTGGTCTGAAAGTCTCCATACTCATATCTGTCTTGTTCTGAAACCACATCTTTCACATTGGAAATGGCATACCGAAAAAGTTGGTACTCATCATCTGTCTGAAAAAAATTTCTGATTCCAAAGCTTTCTGAAATCCTTTCGTTTGCAGCGAAAAAATGCAATGTGTCCCCGACTACTGCTCTCAGGGCATCAATACAATCTTGAGAAATGTTTGCATCAAATATTTTCATCGTCATTGCTGTCTATATAATTCCAACAATTCCTTCGATTTGTTCCTTCAGATCAACTACTCTTTGATACTGTAATCTCCATTGTAGAGCATTGGAAATTGTGAGATAGCCCTGTTGAGGTGGAGACTCCAGAATTTGCTGCGCCAACTGAGCGAGGGTAATTTCATCAGCGGGTATATTTCTGTCGCTTAAAAAGGAAATAATATCAGCTTCGTTCGCATTATCCCTCACCATTTCCCTAAGGCGGTAGGTTGTTGTATAATCTGCGGTTCTCCACTTGCTTATGTAAGTACAACTGACAAAATTAAGTCTCGAAGATCTTGATTTGCTATCATCGTTTTTTTCATAAACGAATACTAATAAATTATACCCCAGACCAAATACTTTTTGTCTTGCATCCTTAAATGGGCAAGAAGATTGTGGTTGCCTGGCAGATGTCACCTTGATGTCCGTCTCTATTCCCTCCGAAGGAAGATCCAGCCCGTCAGCAGATGAGCCAAACAGCAGGTCATATCTGTCATGTAGCAGTTTCTTGAATTTATGTTCAATATGTGTACCAACGGCCTTCCCATCGGTGACACCGTAGAGTTGCTTATTATTATACTTTGACTCCGAAACACAAAAATCCCCCGCTTCCCTGATTAGATCAGCCGTAGTAAGCAATTTTTTACTCATATCGATTTTTTGCAAAAGTAGGTAATTATGACGATTGCATCATTTTCTCCAACATATTCCGAGCCAAATTACATTACATATCAGAAAGTGTAATAATTATGGCTATTGCCCGAGATGATAAACACAAAAAATCCCGCCAACTGAACAGTACTGCCAGTTGACGGGATTCTTGAATATTCGTAGTACGATAAGTTTTAGAGCTTGTTCAGGATTCTCTCGCCGAGTCAAAACCGGCTCATTTTTCGCCATTTTTCACCTTTTTTCAGTTGCGTAGCTCCGGCTATGCGCCTTCAAAAACGCAAAAACTGACAAAAAATCAGCCTGTTTTTGCCAACGGCAGAGAATCCTGAACAA
>Ga0172373_10002009_pt1 | contig 31895 bp, 31 predicted proteins | sample Lak10m_2_FD_114546 | JGI IMG/M metagenome (GOLD analysis project Ga0172373, IMG submission 114546) | Freshwater microbial communities from Kabuno Bay, South-Kivu, Congo - kab_092012_10m | ecosystem: Environmental > Aquatic > Freshwater > Lake | place: Democratic Republic of the Congo...
ATATTCATTTATTTGAGGTTCTAAACTTGGTGCTAACATTATTAAAACTCCTTTTATATTATCTTTTGAAAAATCTGTTATTGCCGTCATAAATTTACTTATAAATGTTATTAATGACCCTTTTAATCCAAATAATTCTAATATTCTATCAAATAATTTAAATACCCCTTTATCTATTAATGATGGTAATGGATATATTTTTAATAATAATTCTCTTATTGGTATAAATAATGTAGGAAATCCTGTTGGTGGTATTACATTAATTATTATTAAATATATAATATACATAACAATAAATAAAACAATTATTAATATAAATATTGGTATTGAAATTGCAGATACTTGATCCAATATTCCTTTTCCTATATTTTTAATTTCATATGATGAAAATCCTGAATTACTATTAGTTGTTGCTGGTCTATATAAACCATCATAAATAGAATATATAAATGTTATTATATGTAATAAAATAATTGCTATTGCAACATTTATTAAAAAATCCATAAAATCCATTATTATTTATTTTATTATTACTATTATTACTATAATTTATTATCTAAATAAGATTTTACACTTCTTGCATAGCATTCAGAATAACTTTTCATATCTTCTGCACTTTTTAATGCACCCGTTTTTGAATTTGGTAATGTAAATGCTTGTTTTGATTTTATACATAATTCTAATTCTTCATTTATTAATTCCATTACTTTTTTATTTCTTCCTGAATTATCATTTTTTAATTCTTTTTTTGCTAATTCTTTATTATCTGTTCCATCATCTACTGTTGGAACTTTATTAATATCATTTTCATTATAACTTACTGTTGTTGATGGTTTTTCTAAAATTTCTCCTGTAATTTTTTTTAAATCATCATAAAATACTCCATATGTAGTTGAAAATGCTTGATTAAATTTTGTTTTTATTGAATCTGTTGAAAATATAATTAATACCATTCGTAAAACCCATGGTAATATACCCCTTTCTGTTAATGTTTTAAATGGAGGTATAAGTGCTAACATTAAAAATTTTAATGGTATTGGAATAAAAAATGGTATAAATGGTATCGGTATTATAATTAAAAATGGTACAAATATTATTATTATCATCCATAATACAAAAATCCACCATAAAAATGATAACATTATACATAAAAAAATATTACTTAATGTTATAAGTATTCTAAATACATATCCTATATAATCACTTGGAAAAAACTCCCAATCAAATAATATACCTTTTATACCAAATGAATTAAAAATGAATATAAAGAAAATATAAATATTTGATAATACCCAAAATAAAAAAACAAATATTACTAAATTAATTGTAAAATCTAATGATGACATTTATTTTTTAATTATATTATATTTATTATAAAACTCGTTTATTAATTTTTCTGGTATTTCTCTTAGATCCACTAATTGTTTATTTAAATGATATTTATCTATCAAATCATTATCTAATAAATATTTATTTCTTTCTATATCATTCATACTCGCTAATTTAAATGCTTTATCTTTATTAATATTTGAATTTATTTTCGGTATATTATCACTTTTATCACCAAATATTATTTTAAATTCTAATTCTATTATCGGACTTCCCTTAATTCTTAAAGATATATCCTTTAATTGCATATTTATTATTGTTGTATTTTTATCATACATTTGTAAATAATCATTATCATTTGTTATTATTATAATTTGACTATTTATAAAATCATCTTTTATTTTTCTTTGAACTAAATATGTAATATCATCTCCTTCTAATTTATCATATTCACATATATGATATTCATGATTTAATATATAATTTTTAAATAAATTAAATATTAATCCGTTAAAATTTTGTTTTTTTGCTCTATTTATTTTATAATCTTTATATATATCATTACGCCAAATATCAGTTCTGCAACAATCACAACAGAAAACTATATTTGATTTAATTGTTTTATATTTTTTTAATAATTTTGCCATATCATTCTCAAAATGACGAAAGAATGATAATATAAATTCTTTATTTTCTATAATTGTTTCACTATTTAATTCTTCTTCATTTCTTCGATTATACCAACTATATGTTGCATAATATCTATGAAATACATAATAACTTTGATCTATTAATATAATCGGTTTAATTGTAGTTAAATTAACAATTGACATTTTTATTTGATAAAATATATATATATAATAAAAATAAATCATTTTTTAAATAAAAAAAATTGATTCTTATTTCATATATATTTATATATAAATATGAATGAAAAACAATTTGATGCATTAAATGTTGTTAAATCTGGTAAAAATTTATTTTTAACTGGTTCTGCCGGTACTGGTAAATCTTTTACTTTAAAAGCAATTATTGATTATTTAAAATTAAATAACATTAATTATGGTATTACTGCTTTAACTGGTTGTGCGGCGGTTTTAATTAATGGTCAAACTATTCATTCATTTCTTGGTTTAGGTATATCACGTAATATTCAAGATATTTATAAAGGTTTATCTAAATTTAAAACTTCTTTAAATAAAATTAAAAATTTACAAACATTAATCATTGATGAAATTTCTATGATGGATGATGAATTATTTACTGTAATTAATAATTTACTTATGTTAGTTAAAAATAATGATTATGTTTTCGGTGGTGTTCAAATGATTTTAGTTGGTGATTTTCATCAATTACCTCCAATTAAAGGCGAATATTGTTTTTTATCTGATGTTTGGATTAAATTAAATTTAACTACTGTTATTTTAACTGAACTTATTAGACAAAAAGATGATAATAAATTACAATTGATTTTAGAAGAAATTAGATCAGGGCAACCATCTGATGAAACTATTGAAATACTTCGAAATTTAAAAGAAACAAAATTTATTAATAAAGATATTAAACCTACACGTTTATATCCTATTAATGTTAATGTTGATAAAATTAATTTTAGAGAATTTCAAAAATTATTAAAAAAAAATAATAATGAAATTATTGAGTATAAGGCATTTTCAAATAAAGGTGATAAAACTGATAATTATAATGTTACATTAACTATTGGTGCACAAATAATGGTAATTCGTAATATTTCAATTGTTGATAAATTATTTAATGGTACTCGTGGTGTTGTTATTGAATTAAATAAAGATGTAGTTATTATTAAAGATATTTATGATAATTTACATACTATTCAATATTATACTGATTTAAGTCAAGATAAAAAACATAGTATTTCATTTATGCCTCTTAAACTTGCTTATGCAATGTCTATTCATAAATCACAAGGTGCGTCTATAGATTATTTAGAAATAGATTTAGGAGATGATATATTTATTAGTGGTCAATTATATACTGCTTTATCTAGAGCAACTAACATTAATAATATTCGAATTATTAATATTTCAAAAGCTTCTTTTATGCAAAATAAAAAAGTAAATAATTTTTATGAATTAATAAAAAAATAAATATTTTCTTAATATAGAATTAAAAATATTTATAGATGAATAATGTAAATCCACTTGATGCTTTTATACGCGGAGGACAAAAATATTATGGAGGTTATGAAGATGCAGAATTTAATGGCGAACCTAACCCAGGGGACGTAGTTGGTGATGCTGATCTTGAGGTAGATGCTCAAGATGCTGATATGTTTGGTGGTGCTTTACGTGAAGGTTATGATTCTTATGGTATTTATAATCCTGATACTAAAAAAACTGTTGGACGATATGTATCTAAAACTCCTTCTAATGCTGCCATGAAAGCTGCCCGACGTCTTTTTGCTAAATTAGAACTTACTGGCAAAACTGCGGCTAAAGGTAAAAAAGGAAAACCTGTTCCTAAAAAAACCCCTAAAGCTAAAGGTGGTTATTATGTAGATGATATGGATGCTCAAGTACCTATTGCTGGAGGTGCGCGAAAAGGAAATAATGGTGCTGATCTTTTTGAACAAGGAGGTGACACCATTTCATTTTTCTTACGTAAAACCACCCGTGGTTCAACTGTAAGTACTTATTTATTTCAATATTCTGCTCTTTTACGTTATTATAAAAAACCAATTGTTGTACGTCGTGGTGATACTGAAGTAACCATAAAACATAAAGTTTTTGTTACTCGTATGCCATTACCTGAACAAATGCAACAAGAAATGGAAGCTAAAATGAATGCCAGTAAAGCTAAAACCCCTGAAGGAAAAGAAAAGAAAGCACTTGCTAAAGAAAAAGAAGTTGCTAAAAAAGCACTCGCTAAAGAAAAAGCAGCTGCCAAAAAAGCTGCCGATAAAGAAAAAGAAGCTGCCAAAAAAGCACTCGCTAAAGAAAAAGCAGCTGCCAAAAAAGCTGCCGATAAAGTTAAAAAAGAAAAAGTACCTAAAGAAAAAGTAGCTAAAAAAGAAAAAGTAGCTAAAAAAGAAAAAGTAGCTAAAAAAGAAAAAGTAGCTAAAAAAGAAAAAGTTCCTAAAGTAAAAGTACCTAAAGTAAAAGGCGGTGCTTGTGGATCATGTAGTATGTTTTATTAAATAATACTTAAGCATTAATACTTATTTTTATTTATGAATATTAAATATTATTGGATTAATATTGATAAATCAATGCAAAGATGCACATTTATGAAAGAACAATTTAAAATGAATAATATACCTAATCAAAGAATTAGTGCTATTACTCCAGAAAAACTTGAAGAAATACTTGAAGATAAACCTCCTTTTAATTGTGGTAATTCTATATGTAATTATAATGATCATAAAGAATGTAAGTTTGAATTTTCATGTACATGTTCTCATTTAAATGCTATAAAAGAAGGTTATAAATCAGGTGATGAATATTTTGTTATTTGTGAAGATGATATATTTTTTCCATTTAAAATTGATTATGAAAAAATAATAAAAACATTACCTCATAATTTTGATATATTTCAAATGATGGTATTAGATCAAGAAGGAAATCAATATATTTATAATGATTGTTTAAAAAAAAAAGGTGAAATATTTATTAAATTTGATGATACTAAAAGATTATTTTCAACTGGTATGTATTTAATTTCTAGAAAAGGTGCTGAAAAAATATTTGATTTATTTATTAATAAAATAACTTTAAAATATGATTTTACTAAAATAAATTCAATTAAACAAGCAGATTTTATGTTATATATGTATGTTAATACATATACATCAACTTTTCCTCTTTGTTTGCCAACATTATTTTTTGTTTCTGAAATTCACCCTCTTCATTATTATTTTCATAAAAATGCAATTGATACTATTATTAATAATATTAATGATTATAAACGTAATCATCCTTTTATATTAGATTCTTATGATGCAAATAGTTTCTTTAATCATTATAAAGGTTTAATGAATATAACTTAAATAATCTTTAATGTCTGATTTAATTTATTATTGGATTAATCTTAATAAAGCAACAGATAGACGTTTATTTATGGAAAATCAATTTAAAAAAAGAAATGTTAATAATCATAGAATAAGTGCATATACTCCTAATGATTTAAATTCTATATTAATTGATAATCCACCTTATAATTGTGGTTATCCTGAATGTATTCAAAATGGTTGTAAAAATTGTCCAATTGAATTTGCTGTTTTATGTTCTCATATGAAAGCAATTCAAGAAGGTTATAAATCAAATGCACCTTTTTTTATTGTGTGTGAAGATGATATAGGATTTCCTTTTGAAATTGATTTTAATAAAATGATTAATAGTATTAATATGATTTCTAATGAAATTGATATTATACAAATGATGGTTATTACTGAAAATCATACTAATGTTTTTTATTATAATTTTTATAAAAAAGGTATTATGTTTATTAGATATAATCCTATTACTCCATCTGCAGCTTTTTATTTAATTAGTAGAAATGGTGCAAAAAAATTATTAGATAAATATTTTGATTCAACAACTAATAAATTTAATTTTCAAAAATCTAATTATCTTAAATTAGCAGATGTTTTAATTTTTCAATCAGTTAATACTATTGTTTCTACTATGCCACTTGTTATTCCTAATATTAATTTTGAATCACAAATTCATCAGCATTATTATGATACAATTATTAAACCTGCGTATTTTAAAATAGTAGAAGTAATTAAAGATGATAATTGTTCAAATCCTTTTATTCAAAAATTAAATTATCCACTTGATGATGTTGAAAAATTATTTAAATCATAATTATCATTAAAGAAATAAATTGCTATTAGTTTTTTTCGATTAATTCTTAATTTATCTGCAACTATTAAATTAATCTGTTCATTATCCTTATTTTTTATCCAATCTTTAAATAATTGATTATATAATTCAACATTTTCATTCATTAATGGATATTTATCACCCTTATCTGTTGCTAACATTTGTGCTTCTTCTGCTAATCCTATTATATGTAAAAAATGTTTAGTAATACAATCACGACATCTTTTATTTTTATTTGTAATATGTTCTTCTAATAATATTGATTGTTTTACTATTTGTTGCATATTATATGCAGGATTACTCACTGGGTCAAGAGCACCGCATGTTTTTATATTACAACTTCCTGAGTTAGGTTTATGTTTTTCTTTTTTTGTTTTCATTTGTACATATATTATGAAATAACATAATACTAAAATTATAATTAATAAAAAGAATAATAATATAAACTCTAAAACTTCCATAATTCTTCTAATAATAAATAAGCAATAAAAATTAAATTTGTATTTAATTTAATCCTAATTTTTATTAAAAATGATTTATCTTATTAATATAAATGTCGTCATACTAGATAATGGCAAATACTGATAGCAAAGTTTGCAAGTTCAACTGCATCTGCAATCGTGATGACTGTTCATTCCGTCATTACATTACAAATGTTGATGAACGTAAAGCTTTTAAAATCGTATTGGACACTGTCTATGATAAGACTGTACACAATGAAACCGACCCTGAAGGGGTTAGGCGTCGTGTTTGCTTCTATGGTCATTTGTGTGGGAAAAAGGAATGTGGATTCCAGCATTTCTGCAACTTTGATGGTCGTGTCTTGATTCAAAAGGCATGGTATCGTCAAAATAAGCGCAATGAGTCGCTCGCGTTTATTGATGAACTCAATGAAAAATATTCATTGGAAGATTCGGAAATCGAGAAACTTAAATCGCTTGTTGGTGGCAAGAAGTAAATAGTAAGTGGAAAAAGAACAATTAGTTATTAATAACTTTTTGTTCTTTTTTATAACTTTAAATTATAAATGATTATAATTGAATCTTTTTTTATTGGATTTTATTTATTATTTATTTATTTATAGTTTTTTTAATTTATTTATTAATAATTTTATTATTAAAATTTTTTTATCAGGATTTTTTAAACATTTTTTTGGATATTTATTAGGTATTCAAACTTTTTATTGTAATTATTATCGTAATAATAATAATAATAATAAATATTATATATCTCAACCAAATAATATTTTTATTGAGTCATTTATGGAAGGATTATTATTTCTTTATTTGGCATTATTATTATCTAAAATTATTAATAATAATTATATACTTATTTTTATTATTGGTTTTACTGTTCATATATTTGCAGATTATATTGGATTACATGCATTATTTTTAGCAAATAATTGCATTTTAGAAAAATAAAAAATGATTGTTAATTTTACTTAATATTATTTAAAAATGAGTTCTGATAATCTACCTATAAATCATCGTAAAAAATGGTCTATTAATGAAAATAATCAATTACTCAATGAAATTAAAAATAAAATCCCATATTTTAAAATTGCAGATATTCATAAAAGAACTATTGGTGCAATTAAATATAAATTAATTAGAAATGTAATTAATGATATGGAAGTAATGAGAATATGTAATTTAAATTTTAATTATCATGATCCACCTATCCAATATCTTTCAGAAATTACAAATCTTACTGTAGATGATTTATTAAATGGTTTTGCTAAACTTAAATTTGATTATAATCCATTTATTGTTAATTTTGAAGATAATAATTGTAATGAAGTTGTTGAAAATAAAGTAATTAAAATTGGTTTAACTTATTTATTTTCAATATTATTATTTATTGCTATGATTTATTTCTATAATTTATTTAATGTAACTTCAGATGGATTAGTATTAGACCAATAATTTTTATTTGCTTTCATTCTTGTAGGTTGTACTAGTGCAAATATAAATGTAAACATCACTAATATCAATGATATTATTGCAAAATATATTATAAATTCCATGCTAACTGTTCCTAAATTATATAAGAATAGACATATTACTAAAATTATAGCAATACAACATATAATTAAAATTAAATTATACATAAAAGTTATTTGTTTTTTAATTGCTTCAATTACATGTCCAAATTTTGTTTTTCTTAATTTATTTAATTCATTTAATCTTGTTTTTTCAACATAAAGTTTGAATAAATAATCATTTGTTCCTTTTGAAAATGATTTATTATTTGATACATGTATTGATGTACTTATTTCAGTACTTAATACTAAATAAGCACCATTATAATTAAATAAATCAGTACCAAAAAATTCATTACTGAATTCTCTATGATAATTATTATTTCTTAAAATCCTTGCATTTTGATCTAATCTTGTTATACTATTAGGGTCTGTCTTATCTTTTCCTTTTCCTGTTACAATATTAAATAAATTACTATCTATTCTCATTTGTTGGTTAGTTATAAAACCATATGGAAATGTAGTTACACTTAAAGAAGATGATGGTTCAGTACTTGCTATTGCGAATCCTTCATTAGTAAATTTTTCATATAATCCAATATGTCTAAAATTATAATAATATACTATTGTTACAATTATTAATATTATTAATATTAATATATAATATGAATTTTTAGCATTATAATCAAAATTAGGTAATACAGTTATTGCAATTGAAAAAATTATAACTGCAACTAAGAAAATAATTATACTACTTGTATAAGTTTTAATTTTACTGTAATAATTTAAGTATTGATTATAATCAAATGTTGTACTATTTAAAACTTCTAATGTTTCATTAAAATTAGTTCTAACATCTTCTAATAATACTATTCGATCTATATAAAAATCTTTATCAGTAATAAAATCTTTTGCAGCAATTGATGTAATACCTCTTAATGATTCTAAGTTTGCTTTCATTTTGTTAACATATGTAATTAAATTACCACTTATACCTTTAATAGTTTCAGATTGATTTTCTGCGTGTAAGTCTAAGCTAGAATTATTTAAATATAATTCTCTCACTAATATTTGAATACATGTATTACAAACAATACAATTATAATAAATTTTTTGATATAATAAGTAACCATATATATTTTCAGTTTTTGTTGTTAAAACATCAAATATAATTTTTCTAAATCTTTTTTTTCTTACTTCTGCATTATTTTTTCTATATATATTTTGTCCTGTTGCTAAATTAGCATTTAAATTATAAGAAGTTTCAGATGTAGTAGGGTTATATTCAAATTGATTATTATTTATTCGGGTTGCTATCGCTGATCCTCTATCAATTATATTATCATTATCAAATGTAAAATTAGTAGGTAATAATAATATATCAGTAATATGTGGTTTATATAAGTCAACTTCATTTCCTGTATTTGGTGTTAATTTTTTTTGTGGTATTGAACCTCTTAATGAATTCATAGGTTCAATTTTAGTAATTGAACCATCATTTACAGTAAATTTTAAATCTGCAATTGTATCAGTAAAGACATTTTTAAAAATTCCAGTTCCAATATCTAAATCAACTAATTTCGGATTCATTTCACTATTATAAAAAGTATAATCTTGATTTGCACTCAAATTTGAAAAAAACTTTTTGCCTCCAACCTCAATGTTAATAATTTTTGGATTTGGAACAAATTCACCTGTTGAAGAATTTATTCTAATAGTTGCTTTTGCTGATTCTCCGCCTTGAGCACTAGGATCATTTGCAGGTAATTTAATAATAAATGGATACTCAACTAGTGTATTAGAAGTTGTTGCTAATTCTTGTATTTTGGTATTATAATATGCATATGCGTCTTTATTATGATAATATCTTTCAAACATTTTTAAATAAAATGTAAAAGTAGGTTTAGGGTTACTAGTATTTTTTACGCTAAAAACCCCCATTCGCATTTGATCAGATTGAAGAACAGTTACGGTATCTATTCTAATACGCATATCTCTAACAGAATCATTAAGTTTTGTAATATCAAATCCAAATTGTCTATCTAACATATATATCTCAAGATATAATGTATTAAAAAAATGTAAATAAAATAATGAATCTGTATAAAATGCTTCTAATTCCTCTAAAGGAATAAATCTTTCAGTATTAATAGTTTCATATGTGTCTTCAGGAAATGATTTTTTTAGTTGTGAACGCATAACTAAAGTATTATATCTGTCAGTATCATCTGATGACATTTATTTTTTTCTCTATTCTATTATATATAAATTAAAGTTTTTCTTCAAGTTTTTTTATTCTTAAATTTATTTCTTTAATTGATTCAATAAGTAATGCAATCATATTACCATATGCAATTGATTTAGTATCATCATTATTTGTATATACAACTTCAGGAATAATTTTTTCAACTTCTTGTGCAATTAATCCAATAGATCTTTTTTCATCATTTAATAAATTATAATAAACACCTTTTAATTTATTTATTTTATCTAATGGATTTAATATATCAGTAATATTAGTTTTATAACGAATATCAGATAAACCAGTTATATATCCAGAAACAAAAACATTACCATTTACTTTTAAACCATAATTATCAATATTACTATAACCAATAAATAATTGTTGTTTTGTATAAATTATATTTCTAGATTCATCACTATAATTAAAACTAACAATTGAAGGTATAACATCATTATTACTTAATAATTTACCAGAATAATTTATATCTCCATTAATATCTAAAGTTTTTAAAGGATTACTTATACCAATTCCTAATCTATTATTTAAAATATCCCAAGTTAAATTTGAAGTTTGATAAAAAGGATTTCCTTTACCAGCACCTATAAATATTTGATTATTACTTAAATTTATTATACCAGTTCCTCCAAAATTAGTATCTAAAATACCACTAGTAACAGTTGATATATCACCAATACTATTTTGAATACCTCCACTAGAAGTTATAAAAGTATTTCCAACTTGTAATAAATCACAAATAATTTTACCTTTAACATGTAAAGGTGCTTCTGGATTATTATTATTAATACCTATTTTAGATTCAAAACTTTTAAGAACATTTGCACCAGTTGTTAAAATACTAGTACCAATACTTATATCATCTGTATTTATTAATCCTAAAACATCTAAATTAGCAATAGGTATTTTACCAATACCCATTTTATTTTCAGTAGTTATAACAGTTGACCCAACTTGAAAAGAGTTTGTTTTAAGTAATCCATTTATATCCAATGTACTAGTAGGAGTTTTACCAATACCTAAACGAATATTTATATTATCCCATTGTAAATTAGCAGTACTATTAAAATTATTAGTTTCACTAAAAATAATTCTACCAGAAGGAAAAGATGTTAAACCAGTACCACCTCTATTTACACCTAAGATACCAATTACATTATTAGCATTAATATTTCTAATATTAAATCCATTACCATAATAATTATTTATTCCAATATCAATATCTCCATTTACTTGAAAACTTTTTAAATCATTTAACCATTTAATATTACTAGTTTCACTTAATTTATTATTATCACTTGCATAAATAAAACTATTTTTTGTTATAGATGAAAAACCTAAACCACCTTTAGTAATAGGCATAATCCCACCTATTTTAGCGATATCAAGATTACTAATATTAAAACCATTTCCAACAAAATTTGAACAATTAATATTAGATGAAAATAAATTAGTATTTATTATCATTGATTTTAATTGTTCATTCCATTGAACATTTGATGAACTAGAAACCTTATTTTCATTAAATCCAAAAATAAATTCATTTGGATTAATATTTGATATACCTAAACCTCCATTTTTTAATGAAATAATATTAATTATTTTATTTGCATCAATATTTGAAGTATTTGAACCATTAATAAATAAATTATTTCTAATATTTAAATTACTTACATTTAATGTATTTGTATCATTATTCCAATTTAAATTACTTGTTGAAATTATATTACTTAAACCATTACCTATTAATAAATTACCAATATCAATATTAGATAAACCAGTTCCACCTTTAATTATAGGAACAGTATTAATAAAATTTAATGGATTTATATTAGTTATATTTGAACCATCACCATAAATATTACCAATAACATAAAGACTATTAGAATCATTTAACCAATATAAATTAGAAGTTGAATTTAGACTATTAGTATTTATTGAATAATAAGGAATACTATTAGTTATAAAATTATTAGTTCCAGTACCACCATTATTAATATTTAATATTTCAGAAAAATGATCATTATTAATAAATGGAATTTTAATAATTGGTGCAATATTACTTATAATTAATTTAGAATTCAAAAAAATTAATTCTTGTTTAGCATCTTCCCATAATAAATTACTAGTAACTATTAATGAATTTGTTCCATTTCCAATTAATAATCCTTTTGAATTTAAATTACTTCTTCCAGTTCCTCCAAATTGAACTAAACTAGAACCTATTACATTATTAATTAATATATTACTTAAATTTGAACCACTACCATAAAACTCTAATCCATATATATTTGAGGAAGATATAATTGAACCAGTTGTAGTAATTATATTTGATGTTACTATTAAATTTGATTTACTTATTATATTTAAATCTGATATTAAATCACCATTTAAAGTTCTTATATCAGATTTAGATAATAATCCACCATCTAAAATTTCAATATTAGAACTTATAATTAAATTAGAATATCCAATTATATTAAAATTAGCAATAATATCACTAGCAGATTTAATTATTCCATTACTTGTTATAATATCACCTTGAGCATAAATATTTAATCCAGATATAATAGAACCATTTGAAGTTATAATATTTGAATTTACATTTATATCATTACCTGAAAAAATTGATCCAGATAATGAAGTTATATTTGAAGCAGATATAATTGAACCATTAGTAGTTATTATATCATTTTCTGCATAAATATTTGATCCAGAACTAATATAACCATATAAAGAAATAATATTATCATTTGTTGATATATTTTTATTAATAAATAAATTAGCATTACCATAAATATTAGATTGAATTTCAATAAATGATTGAACAAATAAATTAGAATTTACATATAAATTAGAATTTACATAAATATTAGAATTTACATATAAATTAGAATTAATATTTATATTAGATGAAATATTTATATTACCATAATTAATATCTAAATTTGATGTTAATGTAATAATACCATTAATAATTAAATTATTATTAAAATTATCCCATTTAAAATTTGATGAATATGATATATTTTGATTATTATTAATAAATACAATTTGATTATTTCCATTTTGACCAATTAAATTTTTAATTTGAATATTTGATAAATTTGAACCATCACCATAAATTTTATTAACAAATAAATTAGAATTTATATATGTATCAATATTAATATCAAAATTAGAATTATATAAATAAATAGAAGTTTGTTCTTGATAAACATTTATTAAATTATTTGTTAATTTAATTCTATCATTAATAATTGTATCTATTAATTTATAAATATAACTTATTGATAATTTATGACCATTATAATCAATATCAAAATAATAATTATTTATATTAGGTTGATTATTTATATTTGATAATATTTCATTAAAAATCCATTGATTAGTTATATTATTTAATTTATAATTAACAATTCTTCTATAATTTGATAAATAAATATTTGTACCTGATTTTGATAATTTACCTCTATAAGTTTTTGTTGTTGAATCAAAATCAATATCTGTATCTTTAAGATTTATAATATAAGTAGGTTGAATATTAAAATAACGAACATCATTATTAACATTTAAAATTCTAGTTGTTTCATAATTAAGATTAATAAAATTATTATCATAAATGAAATGATAACCAGATTGTGTTGTTATTAAAATACGATTACCATAAGAATTAATATTTACAGATGTTACATAAGAATTTTGATATTCAAGTGGAAATTTAAGTAAATAAATTTCATAATTTCTGATAATATAAAAATTAAAAAAAGCAAAATCATTTATTGGTACTTCTGCTTTAACTGGATCATAAATAAAATTAGCAACAATTATATTACCTGTTTTAGTAGTATCAATATAAACAATTTTAGGATTAAATTGATTTTGATTTATAGTATAAATAAAAGAATTATGATAAAAATCAAAATCATTAAAATTTAATATTTTAACTTCACCATTTAATTTATTATTTACAAATAATAATTCATTAAAATTATTAATTGTTGATATTATTATATTACCATCACCTGAACAAGTAATATTTCTACCAATATGATAATAATTTCCAGATGATGAAAAAGGAACTCTAAAAGTAATTAATTGTTGTTGAATAAGTTCATTATTATTAAATGAATATTGATAAATACCACCAGTAACAATTGATGATTGAGAGGATAATTTTTGATTATAAGCACCTATAAAAATAGTTGAACCTGATTCAGAAATTGCAAATGATTGACCGAAAAAATTATTAATAATAGGAACATCAGTTATTTTATATATATTCCATTGATTAATATTAGATATATATTTATAAATTTCAATTGTATTATAATTATAACTTGGATCATTATTATAATAAGAATTAATAATTGTTTGTCCATTTGCATTCATTATTATAGGATTTATATATGGGGTATTTATAGTATTATTAACTAAATCTATATTACTTTGATTATTTAATGTAATAATACCAGAAGAAGGTAAAATATTAGTAATTTTAAAATCTCCATCATATAAATGAATAATAGATGTTGGTAAATCAATATTAAAACCAAATTTACCATTATAATAAATTTCTTTTTCTTTATTAATAATAATTGGTTTATAATCATTAGTAATTAAATTACCTTTAACTATTAAATTTTTATCAATAAGTGTATTTCCAAATACATGAAATAATTCTTTTGGAAATCTTGTTCCAATACCTACATTACCACCAATAAAATTAATATCATTTCCTAATTTATTCCAATTTTCATTTATTCCAATTAATTGAGAATTACTTAAAGTATTTGTAAATATTAATGGTTCTCCATTTGAAAAAATTGAACCATTTTGAATATTTATATTTCCAGAAACAATCATTGAATATTTAGAATTTCCGATTATATTAGAACCTATACCTACAAAATTTTCAACTAATAAACTATTTCTAGGAAGATATAAAGATTGATTATTTTGATTACTATAAAAATTATTACCACCTATAATAATACTTCCTCTTGATTTAATTGATGTTCCATAAAAATAATCTGGTAAAATAAATATTTTAGTATTGTTATTATTTAATTCATTTATTACAAATAAATCATTAAAATATGATAATAAATAAATATCATTATTATTACATACAAAATCACTTAAATTATTTAATCCATTTATTTTAAATATCATTATAGATTGAAAAAGACGATTAATAAAACCAAATATATATGCAAAACCATCTTTATCAATTACAATTGAACTATTTTTATATGCTTTACATTTAATAATTTGAATATTATTTAAATTTTGAATCATTATTGCTTGTGTTGTTGTTAAAGAAAGACCAATTAACGAATAACCACGATAAAATTTAGAATTATTAGGGTCATTTGAACCAAATGAAAATACACCTGTTGTAGTTAAAACAATTGTATGTGCATCACCACATGAAAAATCGGTAATAGTTCCAGTAATACCAGATACTTGTAAAAAACTAGCACCAGTAAAAACATAAAGATTATTTGTATTTGTTAAAATTACTAATTTATTTAATGTAAAAGAATTTGAATATGCTTCTATTTTAATTATTTTTTGATTTGAAGGTAAAATTCTAGGATCAGTTGCTATATAAGAATTATTTAATAATTGATATATTATTAAATTTCTATCATTATTTACAACATAAATTAATGAATTAGTATCAGAAATAGCAAAATCTATTAAACCATTTAAAGTAATAATTAAATTATTATTAAAATAAATACTAGAATTTAAATTATAAGCAAAATTATTTCCTTTTGTTTTAATTATTGAATTATTTAAATTTAAATTTTGATTTGTAAATATTTTATTTGTTAAATTATAAGTAATTAAATTTGTATTAGTTAATATATATAAATTTATATCATTCATATAAAGTTTTGTTATTATAAAAGGTGTGTCATTATATGTTCTTATTTTTCCTTTAATATCAAAAACACTTTCATTAAAAGGATTAGATGTTAAAGAATCATAATTTATAAGTTTAATATTAGATGTAATTAAATTATTAATTATTATATTATTATCATCAATAATTAATTGATTTTTATTATTAGTTAAAATTAATTGATTATTTGAGTTATTATTTGAATTTATAGATGTTATTATATTATTTGAAAATTGCATTTTTTTTCCAATTTCACCAAGATTACTTAATGTTAATTTTAAAGAATTATTATTAAAAATAACATCAACATTACTATCAATAACTATTTTAGAAGATTGAATTGATGTTATATTTGAAACACATAAAATATTATTTATTATTGTTTTTTCTTTTGATGAAATAAAAGAATTATCTGATATTATTAATGATTCTGTTTTTGTTTTACCATTAATATTTAATTTAATATCTGAATCTATTATCATATCATTATTGCTATTATTAATTAAAATTGTTCTTTTTTCTGAATATATATCAAAAAAATTCTTATTATTACTTGTAATAACAAAAGCAGGAAATCCTACTTGACCATCATTTTTTTCTAAATGAAAATAATAAGAAGGTTTAATATTAATACCTAATCTACCATTTTCAATATATGCATCACCATTTGCAATATGTATTTTTGCTTGAGGATTATTAGTTCCAATAGAAATTGCATCAAGATTATAAGTATAACCGGTTGTTATATCTGGTAAATAAGATATTGGAATTTTATTATTACTATCTAATAATGGAATTTTAGATGGAAATTCCTTTGCATTTATTAAACCATTTACATATATATTACCAGTAAATAAATTATTTGAAGAATTATAAATAATTGTATTATTAGATGTTGAAAATCCAATATTTGAATTTAAAAAATTGTATTCAATTGAATTTAATTTAACAAAAGATGTATTTGAATTTGATGAAAATTCAAATATTTTTTGATTATTAGGAGAATATGAACATGATAATTTATCATTATTTATAGATAAAGTATAATTTTCATAAATACTCATTTCTATATATTTATGTTTTATTATTAATTAATAATAATAATTCAGTTAATTCATCCTTATTCTTTTTAATTCTATTCCATTCACAATAAGTTTCTTCTTGAATTTCTTTTGGTTTTTTATTTAAACCCTTTTCTTTATTTTCATCTTTTAGTTTATTACTATAATATTTATAAAATATATTAAAATCTGTTTTTTTTGTTTCTTTATTATTATTTAATGATGTAATTGATGATAATTTAAATGATGTATTTTCAGTTTCATTATTATAATTATCATTATTTATAGATTTATTATCATTATCTATAGATTTATTATCATTATCTATAGATTTATTATCATTATCTATAGATTTATTATGATTATCTATAAATTTATTATCATTAAAATTATTAATAGATTCATGAATAATATTTTCATGTATTGTTATTAATGGTTCTTCATGAATAACTTTAGGCATACCACTTTTACGAAACCAAACTTTTTTATTATTTTTCATTTGAACAACCCATAATTGTTTATCAACACCTTCTTTTTCAAAACCTATATCAAATCCTATAGCACTAAATCCAATACCTTTAGGTGATTGTTCTTTTCCTGTATAAGTTTCAGTTGTAACATTTAAACATTGATAATTATTATTAACCCGTTTCATCTTTTTTATATGATATTTAAATATTAATATTCAATTTTTAAATATCATTTTTTTAAAAAATGATTTTATTTTAAATGTAACTAAATGTAATAATAATATGACTAATTTTCATATTAAAATTGATAATAAGTTTGATGAACTTATTATTAAAATGAAAAAAAATAAAATTGATATTAATGATATTATTTGTCTTAAAGAATTTATAATAGATAGTTATGATTATGAAAAATATATTCAAGATAATTTAATTACTAATGGTTTTAGAATGATTGATATTAGTCATCTTCTCTAAAATCTTCAAAATTATCATCAATATCTTCATCTACAATATCTTCTTCTACAACAAAATCATCATCTTCTTCCTCTTCTTCTTCTTCAGAATCAGAATCAGGATTATCAGTTTTTTTTGGTTCTTCTTCATTTTCTTCTTCATTTACTTCTTCTTCATCATAAATTTCAATATCATCATCAACTATTCCATCATCTTTAATAATATCATCATCATTATCATCAATAATAGCAGTTTTAATAAATTCTGCTTTATCTCTAATAATTTTACCAATAATAGAAATATGTTTATCAAATAATTGATATTTTTTGCCACAAACTTCAATTTTAATATCTTGTCCTATAGAAATTTTATCTAAATCTACTTCAGATTGTATTCCAGCAGAAATTTTAGGAATAATTATTTCTAAAATTGGTATTTTATCATAATAACCTTCAGCAAGTAATCCAAGTGAATTTTTTGCTTTAACTTTACATTTAATAATAGAACCTTGAATTGGATTGCAAATTTCAGCAATACAAACAACATCAAATGATACATTACCATTAAAATGTTGAGTTTTAACTATACCAATTGAACGTTTAAGAATTTTAATAGAATTTTTTTTAATATAACCATATTTAGAACATACATTTTCATATATTTTTTTTAATTTATCTAATATAATTGTATCAAAATCTTGATTTATTTCATTAGGTTTTAAAATAACATTAGTTTTAAACTTAATTGGAATAAATAATTCAGCCATTCCCCTATAATTAATATCTATTTATTAAATAATTATATCATTTTTTTTTAATTTTAAAAAATGATATAATTATTTATTATTTGTAATAAGTAGGGAAATATTAAAAATTATGGAATTATCAAAGGATGAACCTTTATTTAAAACAATTGAAATGATTAAAAAAGAAATTGCTGTTCTAAATAAGGTTATTTTGAAAATTCATAATAATACTGATTGGTCTGAAAGTGAATTTAATAATTTCACATCATTCTTAAGAAGTAATAATTATAAAGAAACTATTGATGATGAAATTTTAGAAGTTATTAATAATTCTAATTATTTAACTATTAATAAAATTGGTGGAATTATGAATTATTTATCTACTAATAATCATAAAGGAACTAATCATAAATGGGAAACTAAAGTAATAGTTAAAAATGAAAAAATAGATGATTTATTTGATGTTAATTTAGAAGTAGAAGTTTATAATAATAAAGAAATTGATGAAATTCCTAATTGGGAATTATTAGATAAAAAATTTAGATTTATGAAAAAATTTAATTATGATATAGGTAATGGTATTATTGCATCTGTTGCTATTATAAAATCTAATGATAAATTATCAGATTCATTAAAAAAATCAAAAGTATTAATGGGTTCTCAAAAATATGAATTTTCATTATCTTTAAATGAAATTAAAAATTTTAAAGATAATAAACAATTACTTGAATCAATTATTACAATTATTAAAGCATTATTTTTAGGTAATATTATACTTACAAAAAAACAACAAAAAGAAATTTTAGATGAGTATTCAACTTTAGTTAAAAAAGATATGCAATTACCTAAATATTATAAAGACATTCCTTTATTAACACCTAAACCTATTACATTAGAAAAAGTTAATCTTATTAATCCTGATGAATATGGTGCAGTTAGTATTTTAAGAGGATATGTAGTAACAGAAAAAGCGGATGGAGAAAGAATTTTATTATATGTTAATAATATTGGAAAAGTTTATTTAATTAACAATTCTTATAAAGTAGAAGAAACAGGAATAATAGCAAAAAAAGAATTATTTAATTCACTTATTGACGGTGAATATATTCATTGTAATAAAAGAATTGATGGAATTAAAAAGAATATGTATGCTGCATTTGATATTTATTATATTAATAATAAATCAGTAACATCATTACCATTAATAGATGGTAGATATACTGAATTACAGAAAATTAATAAATATTTAGATTTATCTAAAAGTGAATTTGAATTTATAGTTAAAGTTCATCATAATTCATCAAATATTTTAGGAGATTGTAAAACAATTTTAAGTAATCCGCGTAGATATCCATATGAAATTGATGGTTTAATTTTTACACCTGCTAAATTAGCAATATATTCATTTTATCCATCAATACCTGTACCAATTACTCAAAATATGAGTTGGGAACGTGCTTTTAAATGGAAACCGCCTGAACAAAATACAATTGATTTTTTAATTAAATTTATGGGTGAAATTAAAAAAGATGGTATTAAATATAAAAAAGTTGGATTATATGTTGGTTTTAATCCTCTTAGTTCAAAAGAAATTACAATAGAAGAAGGATTAAAACTTAGATATGACAAAAATTATAGTAAACAACAATTTATTGAAATGAAAGAAAAAATTAAAAATAAAGAAGATTTTATTCCTGTTTTATTTAAACCTATTATTTATTATACACCGGATGTTGAATTTGCTTTTATTCAAATTGATTCTAAAGGTGATATTAGAACTGAAGATAATATTAAAATTGAAAATGATACTATTATTGAATTTAGATATGAAATTGAAACTAAAAATTGGGTTCCTATGAGAATACGTGAAGATAAAACTAGAATGTATAAAGGAGGTAGTTTTAGTAAAACTGCTAATTCATTACCTGTTGCTATTAATGTTTGGCGTTCAATTCATAATCCAATTTCAAGAGAATTAATTATGGGTTCTGCTAGATTACTTGAAAGAGATATTTCTAGTGAAATTCAAGGTAAATCATTAGAAGCAGATGATATTTATTATAGTAGAGGTATTCCTAGACGTTCTTTATTATCATATAATATGACTACTTTTCATAATATTGGAATTAAAGAAAAATTATATTTAATGCCTGAAAAAAGAAATAGTTTACTTGAACTTGCTTGTGGTCAGGCAGGTGATTTATCAAGATGGATAAAAGGTAAATATACTTTCATCTTTGGTATTGATTATGCTAAAGATAATATTTATAAAGCAAATGAAGGTGCTTATGCACGTGTATTAAAAGAATTTAATCGTTTTAATAAAGAAAAAAAAGATGATAAAGTATTTTTTCCAAATATAGTTCTTGCAGCAGGTGATTGTGGAATTGATATTAAATCAGGTGCATCTGGTGTAGATGAAGAAAGTAAAGAATTAATGAAAATTATAATGAATTCTAATATTAAAACAAATAAACCACATTATAAATATATTATAGGTAAAGGAGCACTTAAATTTGATGTAGTTACTTGTATGTACGCTATTCATTATTTCTTTGAAAATGAAGAAAAATTACATGGATTTTTAAATAATGTTTCATCAAATTTAAAAACTGGTGGAAAATTTGTGACAACTTTTATGGATGGTGGCAGTGTTGAACGTGCTTTAAAAGATACTAAAACAGGTATTGTTGAAGGTAGAAGAAATTTAGATGATTCTAATATATTAGTTTGGGCAATTATTAAAAGATTTTCAAATGAAGAATTTTATAATAGAAAAATAGATGTTTTTATTGAAAATACTCAAAGATTAATTCCTGAATATTTAGTAAACTTTGATTTCTTAATTAAAAAAGCAAAAGAATTTGGTTTAGAAATGGAAGATACAGAATTATATTCTGAAACTTTTCAAAAACTTAAGGATAAAATTAATCCTATTGAAGAAAAACAAAATGACTTAGATAAAGCTATTATTGAATTAGATAAAGAAGAAATTCATAAAAAATTTAGTTTCTTCTTTCGTTGGGTTATTTTTAAGAAGATAAATTAGTTAATAATTGTTTAAATAATTCTATTGTTTCCAATGGAATATCATATATTTTTGTTAATGCAAAATGATACACTAATTTTTTTATATTTTTAATATTATTTGAATGACATAAATAATTCATTACTTCTTTTTGTGTAATTATTTTCTTTGAATATAATGTTGTTTGATGATGTCTTAATTGTGCTAAATGAAATCTAATTACAGGATTTAGAGTTTTATCTAAATTCATATTAGTTTTAAATCTCTTATATTTTGGATAATAATTAGTTGTTGCAATATATAAATTATAAATAATATCAGTCATAACAGTAAATACATGATTAATAATAATTTCTGCTGAGTCTACATTAATTAATTCTGGATAAAATTCCTGTAAATAATTATTAATTGTATAATTTGGTTTTTGAAGCATATATACATAAATGAAATTATACCATGTATTATAATTATTTGAATGAACTTCTTCTTTATGAAGAATCATTTCATTTGATACCTTATAAATTTTTTTATTTGTTTTCTTTATAATCAATGAATTTTCAGTTGTTGATGCATATTCAATTGCTTGATTTAAATCAGTAAAATAATGTGGATATTTAATACCTAATTGTTCAAATGGTTTATTTCGAATATCTTCCTCCTCCAATGTAATTCTATTTTTTGTATTAATATGAAAAATATATTTATATCCTTCACCTAAAATACTTGTATAGTCTACTATATGTTTGTTTTCATAATGAATTAATACAAATTCATATGAATTTAAACGACTAAGATTTGTTGTAAATAAATTTCTTAATACAGATGAAATATTTGGATCATTAATATCTACCTTATTTTTATAAATTTCAAATAATACCTCATCAAACATGAAACCATGAGATTTATTAGGATTTGAAAATTTTGAACTATTAATATCTGGACAACAACTTGAACCGAAATACCAATTATTTTCATGAAAATATACTGTAATTAATGTTCCATCTAATGCACCATAACAAATATCTGTTGTTTCAAAATAATTTTTCATATAATTATCAATTGATAATCTAATTGGAATTGAATTAGCATAACTAATTACTACATTATTTCCAATACTTCTTGAAAAATCTAATACAACACTTCTACATTCATCATATAATTCTTTAAAATCTTTAATATCATCTCTTTTATATGAATTATGGAGAAGACATAAAAATGGATTACTTTTAAATTTTTTAATTTTAATTGCTGGCCAATAATGTTTATCCTTTAAAATTTTTAATAAAATTTCTGGAAAATCTAAAACTTCACCAGAGTTAATAGATAATGAATTTTGATAGGTATCAGTAATAAGTGTTTGAAGAGACATTTTCCAAAAGAAATAAATATATTATACTTAATATTATTATTAAAATTTTAAATCATTTTTTAAATTTAAAAACAAAAATAACAAATGCATAATGCCAAAAAATATTGACATTTTTAAACCAGGTACTTAAGCCTCCGTGCGAATCACCTTGCGAACATCCATAATCGCCTTACCAAGCATATTTCTTCCCTTCCACTCCTCAATCGGGGTCAAGAGAGTATCGGTAATATTTAAACCATTACCCCAAATAGTATCATAAGGGGCACACTCAACAAACATCCGATCTCCAGTTTCAAGAAGAAACTTCTTTAATTCAGGATTCTGAGAAAACTTCGCATAATTCGCCTCGACAACAATTGAATATGCTTTCGCATTCCAAACGTTAGGGTCAAAGTTCTTAACACTGCGTCCAATCTCCTTATGACGCTTAGGGTCATCAGTCTCCATGACTTCGCGCATTGCATCTTCATCACCGAAAACTTTCGCCTTCATGTACATCATTCTCTGCTCACAGTTAACATAATGAATATCATCAAGTATAAAGGGAGAAGGAAACCATTGAGACGGAATACCGGATTTAAAGAGAACGAACTCATCATTGAGGAAAAACTTTTCATCAGCGTTAGGAGTAGTCATTTTAAGACAAATATAATAAAAAATGATATTTTCATTTTTTTATTATATTTAAATTAAAAATAATACAAATTAAATTAAAAAAATATTTTGACCATCTTTAATTCCATAAGAGGCAAATGTATTATTTGGATTTAATAATATACCACTAAATACTAATTTAGAATTTTCAATATCTATATTAAGTAATTCATTTAATTTAATAAATAAAACCATTACTACATCATATTCATCAACATTAATAACATATTTATCTTTACTAAAGGTATGTATAATTAAATCCATTCTATTTTAATTAAGTAAAATTTTTGTAACATACATTATATCATTATTTTTAATATTATAATCGCTTATTTTATTATTTGGATTTAAATATATACCATTATATAATAATCTTATTTTATTTATATTTATACCAGATATATCTTTTAATTTCATCATAACATTAATAATTTTTTCATCATCATCGGTAAAAATAATATTAGGTTCTTTTTTCATAGAATAAATAATAATTTTCATTTATTTATATTTAGTTAAGAGAATAAAGCTATTTAATTATTAAATATAAATAAGTCATTATGTATAATAAAGAACTTTATGATTTTATTAGTAAAGGAAATATAGAAAAAAGTTTATATGCTACATGTATATTTTTAATTGAAAATTCCAAAATTGAAATTTTAGAAGAAACACTTATATCTATTTGTTCTAATATAGGAACTTTTATAATGATACGTGATATATCAAAATTAAATGATATTATTTTATCTACTAAATATTTAATTGAAAATGAAAAAGTAAGTTCTTGTGACTATTTAATTTTAGTTACTAAAATGTGTATATTATGTAATCTTTATAATTCAAATCCAGTATCAAAAACTGGTATATTACCTATTGGAAAACTTAGAGAAAAAATATTAGATGTTTTTAGTGAAGATTCAAAATTAAGTTCAAATGGTATTATGCGATTTGAACAAATTATACCACCTACAAATAGTGATGCTTATTTATTATCATTAAAAATTATTTCATCATTTGTTCGTTTAATTAAAATTGTTGATAATGAGGCAACTGAAAGAAATATTGATTTATATGCAATAAAATTTAAAAATTGTTTTGATTATATTATTAGAAAAAAATATGCAATTGAAACAAAATTAAATCCTAATGAATGTGATCCTATTTATTTTTTATGGGGATTTATTGAAATTTTATTTCAACAAGAAGATTTTATTCATGCTTATTATTGGTTATTTAGTTATGATTATAAAAAATCCCTTAAATCACAAAGATTAGGTTTAATTTTTGCATGTTCAATTGCTATTATTTATAGTTTTAAACGTCATGTTTCTTCTGATTGGAATCAAAATGAACTAAATGTTATTTTTAAAACAAAAGAAATGACAATTGAATTTATGAAACAAGTTAAAAAAGATTTAAAATCTAGAGATATTCATATTCCAAATGATGAACCTGAAAAAAAAGAAAAACCAAAAATTGATGTTCTTGAATATTTAAATAATTATATACCAAAAGTAATTGATAAAAGAGATTTTATTGTCCAACCTATTTTTCTTGACGAATTTAAAACAATCGAAAGATAACAATATTTATAATTTTACATAATATATCCATATATTCTTCATTTCTTTCCAATATTTTATATTTAAATTATTATTATTTTTATTCTATAAAATTATAAAAATGATTTCATATTTATAATTTTATTTTTGACTTTATAGTCTAAACAATGAGTATTCCTCTCGCTCTTAGAATTGCTAATCAAATTTCGCAATTATCTGAAACAAATACAATTGTTATTCATCAACCAACATTTGACGATTATAATGCGATTACTTATAAGAAGTTTCTTGCTTATGATATTGCAAAATTTATTAATCCTGATTCAGGATATAGTTTTCATTCTAATATTGGTTCTTTTATGAGTTTCAAGAATTTTGAGAAAGGAACATATGTTATTGTCTTGCCTATCGTAGATGCAATATTTGATGACTATATTGAAGTTGTTTGCTTTTATTGTAAGGATTCCGATGAATTTGTGAAGTTATATATTTCGATGTAATATTTAAAATAAATAACAAAAACTTTTTGTTATTTTCTACAACCACTTATGAGGTCATGGCAAAACGAAATTCTAACATATCAACAAGTTGAGTGAATTCAGGGTCTTCAAAGTCTTGATTAACCCTATTCTCATTAACCTCAATTTGATAGTCATAATCTGAATCATATTCATAGTCATATTCATGAAATTTAATATTATAGTAATCTTCATCCTCGCAAAGGTCACCATTTGGTAATATTACAGGCATTTAATTACTAAATTTCACAATAATTATTAAAAAATAAAAATCATTTTTTAAAATTAACAGATAATAATATAAACATTTTATACATTAACCAACTTTAATTAAAAATAACAAAAAGATTTTTTTTGTTATTTTTGAACGAAACTTCTCAGCAAGCAGACAAAGCGAGTCGAAACTCGAACTTGTCAACTAAGTCAGTGAAACAGGGATCCTCAAAATCATCATTATACTCATCATCTTCCTCAAAATTATAGTCATGAATATGTTCTCCAAGAATCTCTTCATCGTCATAAAGTTCACCACCAATAGTAAAAGGCATCTTTATTTGACTATTCGTCAAAAAATAATAAAAAACATAAATTCATATTTTATTAAATTATAGATTAAATAAATACAAATTTAGAAAAAAATGATTTTGATTATAATTTATTAATAATTGTTATTTTAACTATGAATAAACCTGTTTATAAATTACTTCCATGGATTAATGAAAAAATTTTAGATATTGGTGAATTATGTGAAAATCCAAATGCAATATCAATTATTTTAAACTTAAAAGATGATGAGATTTCATGGAAACGATTATCTATTAATTCTCATCCTTTAGCAATTGAAATGCTTAGGAAAAATATTAATAAAATAAGTTGGAGTTTTCTTTCACAAAATCGAAGTTATTATGCTATGAAATTAATTGAAGAAAATATTGAGAAGGCAGATTGGGATTCTATATCAGAAAATCCATTTGGAATTGAATTATTAGAAAAATATCCTGATAAAATTTCGTGGTATTCAATATGTAAAAATTGTAATGCAATTGATATTATTAAGAAAAATCCTGAAAGAATTAATTGGAAAACATTGTCAACTAATAAAAATGCAGATGAATTAATTCTTGCAAATATAGATAAAATTAATTGGGAGTTATTATCAATTAATGAAAATCCAAAAATTGTAAAATTATTAATTGAAAATAGTGATAAAATCGATTGGCAAATATTTTCTATAAATACATGTGATTTAGCAGTTAAATTTTTAATTAAAAATGAAAGTAAAATACGTTGGGAATATTTTTCTGAAAATTCAAATCCATATGCTATAGAATTTATGTATAAAAATTTACATAAAATAGATTGGTACTTTGCATCTTTAAATGGTGGTGCAATTGAAATTTTAAAGGAAAATAAAGATAAAATAAATAGATGGTGTTTTTCAGCAAATCCATCAATATTTACTTTAGATTATGAAAAAATGCGACTTAATTTTATGGATATTGAAGAGGAAATTTTAAAAATAGTTTTACATCCTAAGAGAATTGATTTTTACCGTGATAATTATAATTATGATATTGATGATATGTTTGATTAATAACCATACATTTCTTCTAAATAGTCATAATTTTCAATTTCTAAATATTTTTTTATTCTTTTTGGGTTCATTGCTTCAATTATAATTTCTTCTTTTATATTTATAAAATTTTCAGTCATTTTATTATAATCTAATTTAAAAATTAAAGGATTTAAAGATAAAAAAGACCATTCAATTTCAGTTAATTCATTTAAATTTTTTTTTATTATATCAATTATTCTTGGATTTGAATTTTCAGCAAGTAATAAATAACTTATTTTATCTTGATTTTTAAATAATAAATCTATTGCTTTATCATTATTATTTAAAGATAATCGATTCCAATCAATTTTATCTTGATTTTTAAATAATAAATCTATTGCTTTATCATTATTATTTAAAGATAATCGATTCCAATCAATTTTATCTTGATTTTTAAATAATAAATCAACTGCACGAGAATTTGAATTTTTTGATAAATGATTCCAATTAATTTTATCTTGATTTTCTAATAATAAATCAACTGCATTATCATTTGAATTACTAGATAATAATGTCCAAATAATAAATTCAGGATTATCTTTTAAAATTTTTATTGCTTTATTATTTGTATTTAAAGCAAGATTATACCAACAAATTTTATTTTGATTTTCAGAAAGTAATTCAAGTGCTTCATCACTTGTATTTAAAGAAAGAATATTCCAATTTATTAAATTAGGATTATTTCTTAAAATTGATATTGTTTTTTTATTAGCAGATAATTGGTAAGAAGAAATATTTTTAAAATTAGGTTTAATAATCTTATTTATTATTTCTTCATTTTCATTTTTTCCAATATAACTATATGAAATTTTTTTTAAATTAGATAAAATCAAATCACTTGCATTTTTATTTCCTGATAAATAATACCAATTAATTTTATCAGGATTTGTTTTTAAATAATCAATCGCATATTCATTTTGACATATTGATTCTAAATCTAAATATGATTCATATAATTCTATCCAATCATGTAATTTATATACTGGTTTATTCATTTTTAAATTAAATAAATATATATGATATCATATATTTATATGATAATTAAAAAAATATAAAAAAGTAATATAAAATATAATCAATAATCAAATAATTCTTCAATATAATCATAATCTGGATTTTTAAATACTCTAAGAGGATGCATAACTTCTTTAATTAAATCTTCTTTTAAATTTATAAATTTATCAGACATTTTTTGATAATCTAATTTAAATATTAAAGGATTTGATGAAAAAGTATACCAACAAATTCTATCAATATTTTCTTTTAATATATTAAGTATTCTTGGATTTTTATTATAACATAAATTTATAAAATCAATTTTTTCAGGATTTTCTAATATTAAATCAATTGCTATATCATTTTCATTATAACATAATCCAGACCAATTAGTTATTTTATTTTTATTTTTTTTAAGAAACTTCATTGCTTTATTATTTGTATTATAAACTATACTATACATATTGATTAATTCAGGTCTAGTAAATAATAAATCAATTGCTCTATCATTGGTATTCATTGATAAATTATACCAAATAATTTTATCTTTATTTTCTAATAATAAATCAATTGCATTATCATTTGAATTTTTTGATAAATTTAACCAATTTATTTCTTTTTGATTTTTTTTTAAATATTGAATTGCATAATCACATTCATTTGATGATAATTGACACCAATTAATTTTATCAGGATGTTCAAATAAAAATTCAAGAATTTCTGGATTAGTATTTGATGATAAATTTGTCCAAATAATTTTATCTTTATAATTATCATTTTTAAATAATTCTAATATTTTAGGATTACTATTATAAGATAAATAATACCAACATATTAAATCAATATTTTTCATTAAATAATTAACTGCAAATGGATTTTTTGATAAATAAAATAATTGAACACTTTTAACTATATTTTTATTTAATGTTAATAATTCATAACTAAAATAATCATTACGAAATGCTAAATTAAAATAATTAATAAATTTATAATTTTTTCTTAATAATTCTTCACCATTAGGATTAATACTCATACCTGTCCAATTTATAAAATCAATAGGTATCCAATCTAATAATTTATATGAAGGTGAATTCATTTTATTAATAAGTATATTATTAATAAAAAATGATATATCATTTTTTATTATAATATAAATATTAATGAATAATTCTATAATAAATGGTAGTTATTATATTGGTAAAGGATTACCACCACAATTAAATACACCATCTGCTTTAAAAAAAGAAAAAAAAGTAAAATTATTTTGAATTTATATTTGATAATAGTCTTGAATCAAAATCTTTAAAATCTGAAATTTTAATTTTTGTAAATTCTTTACCTAATATCCAACAACCATATGTATATAAACAAAAAATAGAAGAATTAATAAAAGTAATTATTTTTGAATTCATCTTTATTTATATTTCTATATGTTTATTTATATAATTATCATATTTACAGAGAAGTTTATAACCCTTAATAACTGTAACTTCACTTACATTACAAACTTCAGCAAATTGTTTTTTTACATATCCTAATTTCTTTTTTTCAGAATAATAATAAAGAATTGATGCACAACTTGATGTTGGCGAATTATCACTCATTATTTCACTATCTTCAAGAAATTTTACCAATTTTTTACATTTATCTATATCCTCCATTTTCATATCAAGTATTGAACAATATCGTGAAATAAATTCTAATGGAGATGATGTTATTACATTTATTTGTAATAAAGTTTGAAAACGCGAATTACCCTTATTTAAAATTACAGGATCTATATCAAACATTTTTGCTATTTCTTTTGAACTTCTTGGCAAATTATTCATTAAACATGCATGATATATACATGATGCAATTAATCCTTCTTTATTATCACCTCTACTTATCTTTTTTTCAGATGCTCTTTTATATAAAACCTTTGCATCATCTACTATTTTTTGTGGTATTCCATTACTTAATGCAACACATGTAAGTTTATCAAAAACATTCCATAATGTTCTCTCATTATAAGGCATTGCATTCCACATTTGATATTGTCTAATCCTTCTGATATCAAAATTATTACTAAATCTATTTCCACCTATCATTGAACCAAGTGATGATTTAGGTAATAATACGTTTGTTGGTAATCCACATCTAGATGGATCATCACTTTTACTATCTGAACCATAATAACGCCATTCTGCAGTATTATCAATTACTTTTCCAATTATAGAACTACATTCACCACATATTTGCATATTATCTTCTACTATAAATATTTTTGAACCACATACACATATTATATCTTCATCATCTAATTTGGTTTCCTTTAAACCATCCATTATATTCCAAATATCATCTTCTGTATTAAAAGTCATCACTTAAAAATAATTTTAAATCCTTAAATCAAAATAATCAATTTTTATATATAGTTATTATTAGTTATGGAATCAAAAAAAATTGTCTTATCGATTTTATCATTATACTTATTAATTTTTTGTAATTTTACAAAAGAATTAGTTGGATGTAAATTAACATATTTATTAGATACAAATATTTATTTTAAACATATTATAGCATTTATATTATTATTATTTTTAATTATTTTAATAGATGAAGAAAATATAAAAAAAAGTATTTTTGTTAATTTAATTTTTGCTATTATTATTTATATTTTCTTTTTGATTTCAACACGAATTAATTATATATTTATTATTATAATTTTAATATTATTATTATGTATATATATATTAGATAAAATTTCTTTAAAAGAAAAAGAAAATAATAATAAAATTAATTATGATTATTATCAAAAAATTGAAATAATTCTAATAATATTAGTTACTATAACAATAATAATAGGTTTTATTAAATATATGATAGAAAAATATAATGAATATAATAAAAATTTTTCTTTATTAACATTTATTTTTGGTACTCTTAAATGTAAGTTAACTTAAAATAATTTTATATAAATAATAATTACATTTATTTATATAAATGACAACAATTACTAATAATGATATTACTAATAATGATATTACTAATAATGATATTACTAATAATGATATTAATAATAATGAATTA
>Ga0172373_10002010_pt1 | contig 31894 bp, 22 predicted proteins | sample Lak10m_2_FD_114546 | JGI IMG/M metagenome (GOLD analysis project Ga0172373, IMG submission 114546) | Freshwater microbial communities from Kabuno Bay, South-Kivu, Congo - kab_092012_10m | ecosystem: Environmental > Aquatic > Freshwater > Lake | place: Democratic Republic of the Congo...
AGAAGTCATCGACATGACAGTACAGTTCGAGTAGATTCATAGAGGGATGCCTTTCTTGGTAGGGGTACCCTAGAGGATAATACCTCTAGCGAAAGGCATCCCGCCTTATCCATAACTGACGTTTATTTATTGTAAGAGAGAAGTCGACGTGGATATTCTGTTAGCACACGCTTACTACCTGTACCAAGACCCGCACGAGCTGAAGGTGATGAAGCCCTATCCCCCGCTGGGCATCCTGTACCTGTCGTCGTATCTCAAGCGACAGGGGTTCGCGGTGGGCGTGTTCGATAGCACCTTCAGCACGCTCGAAGCCTTCGAGGAACGGCTGAAAAGCGAGCGTCCGGCGGTGGTCGGCCTGTACACCAATATGATGACCAAGAAGAACGTGCTGAAGATGGCCGCCGCCGCCCAAGCGCAGGGCGCAATCGTCATCCTCGGCGGGCCAGAGCCGCCCTACTACGCCGCCGAATACCTGCACAATGGCGCGGACATCATCGTGAAGGGCGAAGGCGAACTGACGCTGGAGGTGCTGCTGCCGCACCTCGCCAAACACGGGTTGAACGGGCTGGAGGCCATCGAAGGGATCGCCTTCCTGAACGGCGACGGGCAACTGGTCGAAACACTGCCCCGCGCTTTCATCCCCGATTTGAGCGCAAATCCCTGGCCTGACCGGGAAGCGATTGACATCCCGCAGTATATGCAGGTGTGGAAAACGCATCACGGGCGCAGCTCGGTATCCGTCATTCAGGCGCGGGGCTGCCCGTATACCTGCCGCTGGTGCAGCCATTCGGTGTATGGCAATACCCATCGGCGGCGCACACCGGAGGACGCGGCGGACGAAGTGCTGTGGATTAAAGAACACTACAATCCCGATTTAATCTGGTATGCGGATGATGTGTTCACCGTTCACACGCGCTGGTTCTTCCAGTATGCGGAGGCGCTCAAACAGCGCGGCGTTCGCATCCCGTTCGAGTGCATTTCCCGTGCGGATCGCCTGAACGAGGACATCGTGCGAACGCTGGCGGAGATGGGTTGCTACCGCCTTTGGAACGGCTCTGAAAGCGGGTCGCAGCGCATTCTGGACGCGATGGATCGAAAAGTGCAGGTGCAGGATGTGCAGCAAAAAACCCACCTGCTCCAGCAATACGGCATCGAAACCGGCATGTTCATCATGCTGGGCTACGAAGGCGAAACCGTGACCGACCTTGAGGATACGGTGCAGCACCTCAAAATCTGCAACCCGGACATTTTCCTGACCACCGTCGCCTACCCGATTAAAGGGACAGGCTACTATCGCACGGTGGAGAGCCGCATCCTGAGCGATAAAAGCTGGCTTGACCGCAGTGACCGCGATCTGACCGTTGCAGGGCGCCACTCCCCGCGCTTCTACAGCTTCGCCACGCGCTGGATGGTGAGCGAAGTCGCGCTCCACCGCGCCCGCGTGAAAGGTGGCGTTTCGCTCCAGCGGCGGCTGAAACTGCTGGCGAACGCGCACATCGGGCGATGGGGGATGCGGCTGACACAGGGCGAACGAGAGAACCGGGGGACGCTCATCCATGAGCCAAGCGCCAGCCTTTGATGTGCTTGCCCCCACCTACGATGCCGATTTCACCGGCACGCCTATCGCCCGCTATCTGCGCGGAATCACGCAGGCGCGGCTGGCGCAAGCCTTTCCGTCCGGCAGTCGGGCGCTCGAACTAGGCTGCGGCACGGGCGAGGATGCACTATGGATAGCGGGGCGCGGCGTACAGGTGACGGCTACCGACTCTAGTGCGGGAATGCTGGCGGCGGCGCGGGCAAAATGCGCGGATGACGAACGGGTGCGCGTGGCGGCGCTCGATCTGGCGCACCTGCCCGACTCCGGCACTGAACCCGCACTAGCGGGGATATTCGACGGCGCATATTCCAACTTCGGCCCGCTGAACTGCCTCAGCGAATGGCGCACGCTGGCGACATGGCTGGCGGCGCAGTTGCGGCCGGGGGCGGTGGCGGCCTTCGGCATCATGAGTCCGCTGTGCCTGTGGGAGCCGCTGTGGTACGGGCTGCACGGGGACGTTCGCACCGCCACCCGCCGCCTGCGCGGAAAATCCACTTTTCACGTCGCAGGTTCGGACGAAAGCCTGCCCATCACCTACCCCACTGTTCGCCAGATCACACAGCACTTTGCGCCGCATTTCCAGCGCCGGATGGTGCGCGGACTGGGCGTATTACTGCCGCCCTCAGCGGTGTATGGCGCGGTGGAAAAACGCCCCCGCCTGCTCAGAACGTTGATCGGGCTGGAGAACCGCTTCGGCGGCATCCCGCAACTAGCACTACTGGCGGATCACTACTGGATCGAATTCGTGCGGGTGTAGCCGATGACGCAAGCCGCACACGGCGACTCACTCCGGCGCGGCATCGCGCTACTGGCGATCAGCAATGCGGGCAGCGCCGTGCTGTCGTTCGGGCTGTCGGCGCTGATCGGGCGCGGACTGGGGCCGAACGGATTCGGCGCGTATGCCACCGGGCTGGCGTGGGTCTATCCGCTGTCACTGGCAGCGGAGTTCGGCTTAGGCACGTTGCTCACACGGGATACAGCGCAAAACCGCCCCCTCGAAGGCATATACCTGCGCCACATGACACAGGCGCGGTTGCTGATGGGCGGCAGTCTGATGCTGGCGCTGATCGTCCTCGCGCCGCTGCTCAGTGCCGATGCAAACGTGATCGCTGGCCTGCGCCTGTCCGCCCCCCTCATCCTGATCTTGCCGCTATTCGGTCAATACACCGCGATTTTTCGCGCACGACAGGCCATGTGGCCGATTCCGCCGCTGAACCTCGGTATGCTGGCGGCGCAAATCGCCCTGACGATGCTGGCCTTCGCGCTGGGCGGCGGGCTGCTGGCGGCCTTCGCGGTCAACACGCTCACCTCCGCCGGACAGGTGGCGGCAGCATGGTGGTTGTGGCGACGGCGCTTCCCACCGCCTCCCTCCGCGCCGGACACCACAATTACGCTGATCGGGCTGCTGCGGCGGGCATGGCCGTTCGCGGCGGCGGCGCTGCTGGCGGCGGTGCAGGCGCGAATGGGCGCGGTACTGCTGGAACGCCTGACGGACACCGTGCAGGCCGGATGGTACGCGGCGGCGGGGCGCTTCGTGGAAGCGGCGCGGGTGCTGCCGAATGCCGCTTTCGGCGCGATTCTGCCACGTCTATCGGCGCTGAACACACAAAACAGTCAGCGGTTATTCCTGCGGACAGCAGCTCTCATCACGGGCTATGCGCTGCTGGCGGCGCTGGTCGGGAACGCGCTGGCCGCGCCGATCATCAGCCTGACTTACGGCGCGGGCTACGAGGCCAGCACAGCCGCCCTGCGACTGTCGCTGTGGGGGCTGTTACCGCTGCTACTGCGGGCGGCGCTGACGCTTTACGCCTACGCCACCCACCGTGAAGGGCTGACGAACACCGTCACGCTGGGGGTGATCGGGGTACAGGTGGCGCTGGGGCTGATGTGGATTCCGGCACAGGGCGCGACAGGTGCGGCGGGGTCACTACTGGCTGCGGAAGCCTGCGGCGCGGCGGCGCTGGCGCTCCTGCTGCTGCGGGGTCGCTCGTGAAAATGCGGTTGCTCCCCGCGCTGCTGTTCATCGTCGCGCTACTGCTGCGGGTGGGGCTGCTGATCGGCAGCGGCTTCGATGGCCTGTACGGGCAAGATGCCTATGCCTATCACCAGTTTGCGGCGCTCATCCTGAAAATGCTCGGCGGACAAGCGCCGCTGACCGGATTCTACTGGCCGCTAGGGTATCCGGCGCTGCTGGCAAGCGCGTATCACCTGTTTGGCGCTGCGCCGGCTGTCGGGCAAGCGACCAATGTGCTGCTGGGGGCGCTGCTCGCACCGTTGATCTACGGGCTGGGGCGGGAAATCGGGTTGCGAAGAAGTGGCGCGGCGGTGGCGGGGCTACTGCTGGCGCTCGGTGGGCAGGCGGCGCAGTCCAGCCTTGTGCTGATGAGCGACATCCCCGCGCTGGTGTGGGTGACGGGCAGCGCGTTCCTGCTGGCGTGCTGGAAGAAACGCGGTGGTGATGGGCGACTGCTGACAGCGGCGGCGCTGCTGGCGCTGGCGATCATCACCCGCTGGACATCTATCCTGCTGATCCCGCTGTGGACGCTGGCGGCGTGGCGCTCGTGGAAACCGTTGCTGGCGGCGGCGCTGCTGATGGTCTGCGTGTTCCTGCCGCAGCACCTATTCGATGAAGCCACGCGCAGCCCCGGCCCGCAGCACGATTACCTGAACGGCTGGTCGCTGATGCACGCCTTCGAGAGCGCCTTCACCGATATTGATGGGCATTTCGAGTACGCGCAGACCAATATCAGCTTTTATTCGCGCTTCGTCACCGACCCGTATTTCAACGCGCCGCTGTTCGCGCCGCTGCTGCTCATCGGGCTATACAGCGCCTTCCGCAGGGGGGGATGGGGCTGGATCATCGGTTGGGCGCTGCTCAACCTGCTATTTCTGCTGGGCATCACGCACCAGAATGACCGCTTCCTGCTGACGATGAGCGTCCCCGCCGCGCTGCTGGTCGGCGCAGGGCTGGACAACGCGAAGGCATGGGCGCAGGGGCGGCGCGGTGTGCCCCCCGCGCTGGCGCTGCTGCTGGCGGCGGGCAGCCTGCACATGATCGGCGCGGCGGCACAAACCGTCCCGGCATGGGTGGCACTGCAACAGCACAACAAAGACGCGGCGCTGCGAACGGTGCAACGGCTGCCGGTTGGCGTGCGGGTGTACACCTTCAGCCAAACGCTGGCGCTGCGGGAATACGGCGATTTTGAGGTGATCGAGCTGTACGAGCTTGCGCCGGAAACGCTGCAAGCGCAATGGCAAGCCGGACAGGATGATTACCTGCTGGTGAACGGATGGGAATTGGAGAATCAATGGGCGGGGCGTTCACCGCAGATCGCCTATCACTGGCTGCGTGACCAACGCGGTTTGGAGCAAATCGCCCGATACGGTGATTTTACCCTGTACCGTGTGAAAGGATAAAAACATGTCGAAGCTGGCGAGTTATTTTACGCGCAAGGCCGAGGCGCTGGCGGCGCGGCAGGCCGATTGGACAGCCAACCCCGCTGCCGGGGTAATTGATGTGAAAGCGGTTTCCAGCGTGGCAGGCATCACCGGCGCACGCCCGACGCGCATGGGGCAGCACACCGTCCTGACCGACTCCGCGCCGGGGCTGGCGGGTCATGCGCTGGGGCCAACCGCGCCGGAGATGCTGCTGGGGTCGCTGGCAAGCTGCCTCGTGCATACCTATCTGATTCAGGCCACGCTGCTGAACATCCCCCTCGATCACGTCGAGGTGGAAGTGAGCGCCAAACTGGACATGAAGGGCGCGGTGGGGATGCCCGTCACCGCCGCGACTCTGCTGGCGAACATCCAGTACAAGCCGCGTGTCGAAAGCAGTGCCAGCCCGGAAACAATCGAGGCGTTGCACCAAGCGGTGGACGAAACCTGTCCGGTGCTGAACACGCTCCGCGCCCCGCGTGACATCCGCCGCGCCCGCGAATGAACATCGGCATTCTGCTGCCCGGATTCAGCGCCGACGAAACCGATTGGGCGATTCCGGTGCAGCGCGACCTGATCCGCGCCCTCAGCCACAACGACGATGTGCGGGTGCTGGCGCTGCGTTATCCCCCGCCCCATCCGGCCTACACGCTGGAAGGCGCAGAGGTGCATACGCTGGGTGCGGGACAGGTGCGCGGATGGAGGCGGCTGGCGTTGTGGATGCGGGCGCTCAATACCTTGAGCCGCCTGCACCAGCAGCGCCCGTTCCACGTCCTCCATGCCATGTGGTCGGATGAAACGGGGCTGTTGGCGGCGTGGGCGGGCAAACTGCTGAACGTCCCCGCCGTCACCTCATTGGCGGGTGGCGAACTGGTCGGTTTCAAGGACATCGGCTACGGCTTGCAGCGCGGCGTGTTCAGCCGTTGGATTGTGCGGCGGGCGCTGGAACAGGCGGCGGCGGTGGTCGTCCCCTGCGACTATACGGCGCGGCTCATCATGAAACGGCGGTTGTATATCCCGATTGAGCGCGTGCGCTTCATCCCGCTGGGCGTGGAGAGCAGTCGCTTTCAGGTCAGCGCCCAAACGCCGGATACAGATCTCATCAGCGCGGGATCGCTGATCGGCGTGAAAGACCACGAAACGCTGCTGCGGGCGATGGCGTTGCTACCGAACACACCCACGTTACGCCTCGTGGGGGACGGGCCGGAAAAGCCGCGCCTGCAAGCCCTCGCGGAGGAATTGGGGATCAGCCCGCAAATTACCTTCGCTGGAGCCGTCCCCTACCTGACGATGCCGCAGGAATTCGCACGGGCGCGGATTCACGTCCTCCCTTCGCGGCATGAGGGGTTCGGCATGGTGACGATTGAGGCGGCGGCTTGCGGGTTGCCCACTGTGGGCAGCGCGGTGGGCGTGCTGGCGGATGACCCGGCGCTGGGCATCAGTGTGCCGCCGGGGAATGCCCCCGCGCTGGCGAACGCGATTCGGACACTACTAGAGAACCCCGCACAACGGCAGGCGCTCGGTCAACAGGCGCAGCAGCGGGTGGCAATGCTGTATCGCATCGAACACACCGCCGCCGCGCTGCGAAAGCTATACGGCAGTTTGAAACCCACCATCACCCTTAATCCCTCTCCCTCAGAGAGAGGGAATTAAGAATCAAGCGACTCCCATTCACACCTTCGCCATGAGGGAGAAGGGGGCGGGGGATGAGGGTACACACGCCTAGTAGCGCCGCCACCACAGGCCGGTGCATTCCGGCAATTTGACCCACTTATTAGCGACTACTTCCGCTGCCAGTTCATCCCCGAAAAAGAAGCGGACAATATCTTCCGCCTCATTCAGCGACTCAAAGCGATAATCCGTCCGCAAACTCTGGCGGGTGAATTCATGTTCGCTCTCCAGCCATGCGTACAGTTCCGCCAGCGCGGGGGTGGGCGGCTGCGGGGTTTCGCGGCCTGTGCCAAGCGTTTCGAGGATGACCGCCGTCCCGCCGGGGCGCAACACACGGCGCATCTCCGCCAGCATCGCGCCGACCTCCTGCCGCCATGTGTCGGGATACCAACCGCAAGCGTGACCGAAACTCCAGCCTTCAATGGCGAGATCGGCGCTACCAAAGTCCACAGGCAGGGCGCGGTTATCCGCCACATCTACGGTCACATTCGTAAACCCGCCAGCTTGCACCCGTGCGCGGGTGATGTCCAGCATGTGCGCGGAAGCATCGTAAGCGCGAATCGAGCGTACCAGCGGCGCGAGCAGCAAGGTCAACCGTCCCGTTCCCGCGCCAAACTCGACCACATTGGCGCGTTTCAGCCGATGCACTTCCCCCAGAGCGCGTAGCAAATTCCCCTGATAGTCCTCGCGGGAAACCAGCAATTGATACTGATCGGCATGCTGGGCATAAATCTTCTGAAAGTGATCCATGATTTTTGTCCTCGCAAACGAAAGAGGGGCGCAAGCACGCCCCTCTCAATGAACGATACCGAAACGCCTAGCCGCCGAACGCTTTGAGCTGTTCCAGCAGCTTACCCTGATCCACTTCGGGGTGCTTATCCAGCAGCGCCTTGAAGCGTCGTATGTACTCTACAACCTGCTCACGGGTGTACGCCTCGAAACGTAGGGTGATGGCCGGCTGCGTGTTGCTGGCACGCACCAGCCCCCAACCGTTCTCGAACTTCGCCCGCACGCCGTCCAGTGTGAACACTTCGTAGTCCTTCGCCAGTGCGTCGGTGATGTCCTTGATGATGGCAAACTTCACATTGTCCGGCGCAGACAGGATGATTTCCGGCGTGGCGGCCAACTTGGGAATGTCATCGAACAGTCCAGAAATGGTCTTGCTGGAGTGCGAGATGATTTCCAACGTCTTGAGCGCAATCAGCGGCGCATCGTCAAAGCCGAAGTAATTCTCGCCCACGAACAGATGCCCGCTGACTTCCCCGCCCAACGGCGAGCCGATTTCGTGCATCTTCTTTTTCATCAGGCTGTGGCCGGTCATCCACATCACCGGCACGCCGCCGTACTTGCGAATTTCATCCGGCAGCGCCTGCGATGCCTTCACATCGTACACAATCGAAGCCCCCGGATGGCGACTGAGCAGATCACGCGCCAGCAGCGCCAGCAGACGGTCTGCGGCGATGTGATGCCCGTGTTCATCAATAAAGCCGCAGCGATCCGAGTCGCCGTCGAAACCCAAGCCCAGATCGGCCTTCGTCTCCACCACTTTCGCTTCCAAGTCCTTCGTGGTTTCGGGGTCTTCGGGGTTGGGCAGGTGGTTGGGGTACGTGCCATCGGACTCGCAGTACAGCTTATGGACGGTCACGCCGAGCTTTTCCAGCAGTGGCGGGATGTACGTCCCACTCAGGCCGTTGCCCGCATCCAACACAACGGTGAGAGGCCGCGCAAATTTCACTTTCGAGCCGATGGTTTCGATGTGCTTGTGGATCATGTCCAAATCCACTTCCACCGTACCGCTGCCCGAAGCAAACGAATCGCTCTGGATGATCTGCAACAGCGATTGAATCTGCTGATCGGCCAGCGCCAGCGAGCCATAGGCCATCTTGATGCCGTTGTAGCGCGTGTCCAGATGGCTGCCGGTAATCATCACGCCCGCGCCACGCTCGCCAAAGCTGGCAGATGCAAAATACACGGTGGGGGTGAGTACCGCGCCGATGTCGGTCACGTTCAGGCCGGCAGAAGTCACGCCTTCGATGAGCGCAGCCTTCAAAATGGGGGACGAAGCGCGGTTGTCGCAGCCGACAAACATGCGCTCAGTCTGGAACTGTTGGGGGAGATACGTCCCCAGAGCGCGGCCTACCAGACGGGCGAGTTCGGTCGTAATCTGCGGCTTTTCACCGCTGACCGTGCCGCGCACATCGTATTTGCGAAAAACAGACGTATCCACCTGAGTCATTCTGTAAACTCCTTGTTTGTCGGTTATCGTATTTCAATCCGGTGAATCGACATTCCGAACCGCCCGCGCCACAAAATCGGGCGCAGCACTACGAAACAAATCTTGAAGCGCCTGTCGCAACCCCGCGCCCTGTCCGACGCTGCTCACCGTCCCCTGCCGTGCAGCGAGTTGCGCGCTAAAACGCTCCGACGGCAATTCAACGGGGCGGTAGATCAGGGTCAGGTTCCAGTCCGAACCATACACGCTGGATGCGATTTCCAACGTGCGATCCAGCAGCTTTTGCGTATCCGCATCCAGCCACTCGTTATCCGAATAATTCACAGGCCGCCGCAGTAGCGCCTCGCGGGATTCAAAAATCACATGGTTGCGGTCTACCTCGCGCCACAAATCACGCAGGACAGCGGGTAGCGTGGGGCGGCGGCTGATTTGCTCGGCGTTCTGCCCCCATGTGGCGGAAGCTGACCACAGCACCGCGCCCAGTTCACCGGGGCGCACCTCGATGCTGAGGCTGCAATCGAGATTGTACTGCATACTCAGATAGCCCACCGTCGCCTGCCACGCCAGCAGGCCATTGGATGGGCGAGAGGGCATAGGCCGCGAGACGATTGTTTCTTCGGTCATCGTCCTATTCCTTCCCGTACAAACTCCATGCCAGAAAGCGATCAATGTGATAATCGGTGGCCTGCGCCCCAAGACCGAACGACACGCCATCAAAGCCGTGCCGCGACCACGGAACGCGCAGCAGCACGAACACGCTATCGAGGAACGACATATGGTTTGCCAGCGGGTCGCCATGATGCTGCGGCGGCACAATCGTATCGCGCATGCCTTCCACCACCAGCAAGGGCGGCATTCCGGCGTGTACCTGTGCCAACGGGCTGGCAGAAGCATAGGCTTCCGGCTTATCGCGGTACGCACCGCCCATCAACGCCGGAATGAACGAATCCGGCGCAAGATTCTCGAACGCCATATTCATCGGCCCGTACAGGCTGACCACCGTCTGCACCTGCGTATCGGCATCCGGGCAGAGCGCGGCCATCACCGCCAACTGTGCGCCCGCCGAACGTCCCATCAAGCCGATGCGGTTCACATCCACTTGATACCGCGCCGCGTTCTGGCGCACCCAACGGATCGCCGCTTTCACATCGTCCAACTGGGCAGGCCAGCGGTAAGCCGGGGCGAAGCGGTACTGAATATCGAAGATGACATAGCCCTGCGCCGCCAAACGACGATGACGGGCTTCAAACCACCAACCTTTATCACCCTCGCGCCAACCGCCGGGGTGCATCACCACCAGCGCCGGGTAGAGACTCCCCCGCGCCGGTTCAACCATCGGCTCATAGACATCCAAGCGCAGCGGTTGACCATCTGGCGCAGCGTACTGCACATCCCGCCAGATACGCGCCCGTGCAGCCCGTTCCCGCGCCCCGAACGCATCCGCCCACGCCCACGATTGGCGCGGCAAACGCCGCCACATGGCGGGCGGGATACGCGCTTCGTAGTGCTTGCCCAAACCAGCACGCATGGCGCTGTTCATGTCCTCATCGGCAGCGCGGCGTTGCAGGAAGGGCAGCGCCGCCAGCACCAGCCCCGCGAGGCCGAGTAGCCCGCTGAACCGCTGGCGGCGGGTGAACAGGCTGAACAGGAAGGCGAATGCCCCCAACCCCGCCGGAAGATACGGGATTTCATTCAAACCAATTTGCAGGGTACGCGCCGGATTATCCTTATCGCGCAAATGAATCGAAACCCCGAAAATAGCCGCCACCCAACCACAAACGGCGATCAAAAAGCTCAACATGCGTTTCCATCACCTCTTGCTAACAAACCCTCATCCCCCACCCCCTTCTCCCTCAAGGCGAAGGGGAGATCAAAGTCCCCCGCGCTGAAGAAAAAAAGGTGAGGGTTTTGAATGGTTGTCCAAATCCGAATAACCGCCTCATTCACCAACCTTGACCTCTTTGCCATCCACAATCGCCGCGAACTTCAGGCCACCGCCCTGCGGCGCATCCACGCGCACCTGCGTTCCGGCAGGCGGGTTCGCCTTGAGCAGGAAATCCGCCAGCGGTTCGCGCACAAAGCGGCGGATGATGCGCCGCAGCGGACGCGCTCCGTATTCCGGTTCATCGTTCTGATCCAGCATCCACTGGGCGGCACTATCCGTAAATTCCAGCTTCAAGCCGCGCTCGGAGGCCATCTTGTCCTCCTTCTTGAGCAGCAGCAGCAGAATGCTCCGCAAGTCCTCGGTTGAAAGTGAGTTGAACATAATCACTTCGTCGAGGCGATTCAGGAATTCGGGGCGGAACCACGTCCGCACTTCGTCCATCGCTTCTTCCCGAATTTCGTCCGTCACCACAGGCACAGCCAGATTCTGCGCCCCCAGATTGCTCGTGAGAATGACCACCGCCTCGCTAAACTGAGTCGGGTTGCCGCGCCCATCGGTCAGGCGACCTTCTTCGATCACCTGTAACAGAATGTCCATGATGCGCGGGTGCGCTTTTTCCACTTCGTCGAACAGGACGATGATATACGGTTGCTGGCGCACGCGCTCGGTCAGTTGACCGCCCTGTTCGCTGTCCACATAACCACTCGGCGACCCGACCAACCGGTTCAAGCTGGATTCGTCTTTGAATTCGCTCATATCCAGCGGGAGCATGGCATCTTCGCTGCCGAACATGAACTCCGCCAGCGCCTTCGCCAGTTCGGTCTTGCCCACGCCCGTCGGGCCGAGGAACAGGAACGCGCCAATCGGACGCTTGGCATCCTTCAAGCCCACCCGCGCCGTCTTGATAGCGCGGCTGACCGACAGCACCGCCTCATCCTGCCCGATCAAACGCTCTTTCAGATGTTCGACCATGCTGGCATACCGCAGGCGCTCATCCTCGCCCAGTTTGTTGACGGGAATGCCGGTCATCTGGCTGGCGGCCAACGTGACATCTTCGGAGTCGAGCAGCGTATCCCCTTTGCGTTCGTTGTTAAACGGCAGTTGGCTTTGCTGGCTCATGCTCACCAGCGCAGCCGTCCGGTGTAGAAGCTGTTCGGCGCTGCGCGGGAGCGGAGTCACGCTCAGGTAACGCTTGGCGAGGCGCACGGTCAACGCCAGCGCCTCGTCTGCGATTTGCAGCTTATAGTCCGCTTCCACATGCGGTTTCATAATCTTCAGGATTTCGACGGTTTCATCCACCGTTGCTTCGGGGACGCGGATTACCTGACTGTTCTCCGAAATGCTGTTGACCACCGCCAAGCGTTCTTTATATTCCAGTTCGGTAGTGGTGGAGATAATCACCGGATCGTCGCTCAGGAACGCCTTTTGAATCAGCGGCGTGGCTTTGGCGAACTCGGCTTTGATCGGCCCGCCGAAGAAGCGATGCAAATGCGGGATGAACAGAATGCCCCCCGCCGCCTGACTGAGGCCAGCGCGAACAGCCTTCTGGTCATTGTCCAGCAGCGCGGTTTCATCAATCGTGACTAGATTCTTCAGTCCGGCGGGGCCTTTGCCTTCCGACATCAGCAGCGCGAGGCTGTAGGCCAGCGTGCGCTTGCCCACACCATCCGGCCCGGTCAAAATGATATGGCGGTTGACCGACTGCGCCAGAATGTTGATGATGTCGCGCAGCAGGTTTTCGCGGAAATAGACGGCACGCAGTTTGCCGCTTTTCGCACCGGCCACCACGTCCTGCGTGGTTCCATCAGTACGCATCCGCAACTGGCTGTTGTCCACCAGCACATCGGCGATGGCTTTGGGGGTAATCCCGTGCTGGCGCAACAGACCGCTGGTGGACATGGCAGGTTCAGCCATGATGGATAGCACATGGTCGGTATTCACGCGCATCTCGTCCTGCGAATTGGCAAGACTGAGCGCGTCATCCACCAGAATGATGCTCTGGCGGGACATCGGCACCTGCCGGTTGCCTTTGGCGATGAAGTCCAAGCTGCCGTTCTGATCGTTGCGCCCGTCAATGGCGAGATGAACCTGCCGATCAAGTTTCTGCAAATCCACCGCCCGCGCCGTTTTGAACACTTCAAACAAACGCGCCGCCGCCGTATCGGGACGGCGCAACAATGCCAGCAGAATGATTTCTGGCGTGAGTACCGATTTGCGGTACTCGTCTTTCATTGCCACCGCATCATTCAGAACCGCATCAAAATCCTTTGAGAGCAAATCCGGGTTCAACGTTCCCATGTAAAAAGTATCCTGTGGTCTGTTCGTTCCCCTATAAGAGTAACCTGAAGCGTAGTTCGGAACAAGCGCCGCTTAGTCGGTGGTGAGTAAGATTTGGACGAGCAAGGGAAAGCACTATAATGCAGCATACGGGAATATGGAGGAGGGACGCATGAAAAGCCGTGTGATCGTTATCGTTTGCTTCGCGCTCATCATCACAATGGTCGGCATCACTTCCGGTCTGGCACAGGACGCAACCTGCGCCGCCATCATCAAAAGTGCGTTTGAACAACTCAACACGGGCTGCGCTGGACTACCCGGCAGCAGCGCCTGTTTCGGCAGCGGAGCCAGCGCCACCTTCCTCGACGGGAGCAACGGCACATTCGCGCAAGCAGGCGATCAAGTTCCGTTAAGCGCCCTTCAGGGCGTGCAAACACAGTCGCTCAATACCGGCAGCAGTAGTTGGGGGCTGGCGCTGCTGCATGTGCAAGCTAACGTGCCGCTGGCGCTATCGCAGCAGGGGCTAAAAGCCGTGCTGATCGGGGATGTGCGGTTGGAAAATGCCGTCCCTGCCAGCGATGCCTTCACACCGACAGCGGGGATTACCGTCACACCGCTGGTGGCCGCCAACCTGCGTGCCGCACCGAGCAAAGATGCGACCGTGCTGGCGAGCGCCCCTGTTGGCACAGAATTGACGGCGGACGGCTTGAACAGCGCGGGCGACTGGCTGCGCGTGTTGAACAGCGACCAGACCGCGTGGATTAGCCGACAAGTGGTGGCAGCCAAAGAAGGCGACATCGGCAGCCTGCCCACGATAGACAACAGCACCCGCACGCTGATGCAGTCCTTCATCATGACCACTGGCAGTCCGGCAGCGGGCTGCGCCGAAGAACCACCTGCCATGCTGGTGCTGCAAGCGCCGGGGGCGATGAATGCGCTCATCACCGTGAACGGGGTGGATATTCGCTTCGATGGCACGATTGTGCTGAACAATTCGGTCAACAATATGATGATGGTGGTGGTGCTGGATGGCGGCGCGAGCGCGGGAGGCGTCTCAATACCGTCGGGCTTCCTGCTGAACATCCCGCTGCGGGCGGATAATCAGGGCATGGACGGGAACGCGACGGGTCTACGCCCGATCAACGGCGGCGAACGCGCCTTCCTCACGCCGATTGCGGCGGGCATCTCTGGCGCGGTACTGCACCGGGCGCTGACCGTCCCCACTGAGGCCGATGTGAACGCGATGCTGGCGCAGTTGAACGGCGCGGCGGGCGCGCAGGTGGTGGCTGGCCCGGCGGCGGGTCAGGCCGATTGCAAACGCTTCAAGCCCACTTCCCCGCTAACGGGTATGCCGCTGGGAACAACGCCCTTCTACTGGGACGGTGCGGCGGGCGCGACGGGCTACCGCATCAACCTGTATGGCTCGGATGGGGCAGTGGCGACCTCGATTGATACCGGCGCTTCGACCACCACCTACACGGTGGATACCAACGCCTTCGGCGGCGGCACAAACTTCTCGTGGAGCGTGGAGGCGCTGGTCAACGGACAGGTGGCCTGTAGCTCCGGGCGGGTGAACGTGGTGCGCGACCTGACCGCGCAAAACGTGAGCGACAGCGGCGGCGTTCCGGCACAACCCACCGCCTGCTCATGGTCGGGCTGCTAACCGGACTATCGCAGGGGGCGACTCACGAGAGTCGCCCCCTATCCATCCACACAACCACGCGAATCGAACGGCTGACCAAGTGAGCGCACTATGACTGATACACCTCTATCTCTGCCCACGAATTTAAGCGGGCAGACCATCAAAGGCTACGTCCTGCAAGAACTGATCGGGCAAGGCGGGTTCGGCGCGGTCTATCGCGCCTATCAGCCCGCCGTGAAGCGCGAAGTGGCGATCAAAGCCATCCTGCCTGAATACGCCAACCACCCGGAATTCATCCGGCGCTTCGAGGCCGAGGCGCAGGTGGTGGCGCAGGTGGAACACATCCACATTGTGCCGCTGTACGACTACTGGCGTGATGCGAACGGCGCGTTTCTGGTCATGCGCTGGCTGCGCGGCGGCAGTTTGCGCGGTGTGTTGGAGCGTGGGCGCTGGCCGCTGGACGACCTGCCCCGGTTGCTCGACCAGATTACGGCGGCGCTGGCGGTGGCGCACCGGCACGGCATCGTCCACCGCGATTTGAAGCCGGATAACATCCTGCTGGATGAGGAGCAAAACGCCTATCTAGCGGACTTCGGCATCGCCAAAGACATCCTCAACCTGAATAACACGCTGTACGCGGCGGAAGAAAAACAGGGCGCGATGCTCGGTTCGCCCTACTACCTGTCGCCGGAGCAGATCAAGAGTGATCCGGTCAGCCCGCAGAGCGACATCTACAGTCTGGGTATTATGCTGTACGAACTGCTGGCGGGAAACAATCCGCTGCACGGCCTACCGCTGTCGCTGCTGGTGAGCAAACACTTGCAAGAGCCGCTGCCTACACTGACCGAACTGCACCCCAACCTGCCAGACGCACTCAACCGTGTGATCGAACATGCCACCGAGAAAGACCCCGCCAAACGCTACCCGAACGTGCTGGTGCTGAACGCCGACTTCCGTAAGGCGCTGGCTTTGACGGAGGGAATCGGCAGCACGGAGGCAGTCACGGCGGATTTCTCCCCACTCACGCCGGACGAACTGGCGCGGTTGGGCATCACCGAAGAACTGGGCGGCGCATTTGCCCCCGTGAACCCCTACAAAGGGCTACGTGCTTTTCAGGAAGCGGAAGCGGACGATTTTCACGGACGCGAAACGCTGATTGATCGCTTGCTGGCAGGATTTGATGCGGACACAAATCGGCGCTTTCTGGCGGTGGTCGGCCCCAGCGGCAGCGGCAAATCGAGCGCGGTGAAAGCCGGATTGCTGCCGCGCTTGCGACAAGGGGCGGCAGAAGGTTCGCAAAACTGGTTCATCGTGGAGATGACACCGGGGGCGCACCCGCTGGAAGAACTGGAAGCGGCGCTGCTGCGGGTGGCCATCAACCCGCCCGCCTCGCTCCTTAGCCAGTTGAAAGAGGACGAACGCGGGCTGGTACGCGCCATCAAGCGCATCCTGCCCAGTGCGACATCCTCCGAGAGCGAACTGCTGCTGTTGATTGACCAGTTTGAAGAAGTGTTCACGATGGCGGGGGACGAGGCGGAACGGGCGCATTTTCTGAACCTGCTCACCACCGCCGCCCACGACCCGCACAGCCGCTTGCGGGTCATCAGCACCTTGCGGGCGGATTTCTATGATCGTCCGCTGCTGTACGAGCAATTCGGGGAACTGGTGCGCGGCGCGACGGAAGTGGTGCTACCCCTCACCCGCGCCGAACTGGAACAAGCGGTGGTGCAACCCGCCGAAGATGCCGGATTGCGGCTGGAAAGCAGTCTCATCACGGCGATTGTGGTGGATGTGGGCGAACAACCGGGGGCGCTGCCCCTGCTCCAATTCGCGCTGACCGAATTGTTTGAACGGCGCTCCGGGCGCTGGCTGACGCTGCAAGCCTACCACGACATCGGCGGTATCTCCGGGGCGCTGGCGCGGCGGGCGGACGAACTGTATGACGGGCTGGACGCGGACGGACAAAAACGGGCGAGGCAGTTGTTCCTGCGACTGGTCACGTTGAACGAAGGCGCAGAGGACACGCGGCGGCGAGCGCGGCTGGATGAACTGCTCTCGCTTGGCGACGAAGCGGGAATGCAGCGCGTGATTGATGCCTTCGGCAAATACCGCCTGCTGACGTTTGACCGCGACCCCGCCACCCGCACCCCCACCGCCGAAATCGCGCATGAGGCGCTCATCCGGCAATGGGGACGGATGCGGACGTGGCTGCAAGAAGACCGCGAAGGACTGCGTATTCAACGGCGCTTGTCCGCCGCTGCCGAAGAATGGGCGAACGCTGGACGCGATGCGGGCTATGTGGCCTCCGGCACGCGCCTCGACCAGTTTGAAGCGTGGGCAAAGGACACTGATCTCTCGCTAACCCCGACGGAATCGGCCTATCTGGAGGCCAGCCTGACGGCACGCCGCCAGCAGCAGGCCGCCGAAACAGCACGACAGGCCAAAGAAGACGCGCTGGAACGGCGCTCACGCAGTTTCCTGCGGGCGCTGGTGGCGGTGCTGGCGCTGGCGACTCTCGGCGCACTGGGGTTGAGCGCGGTGGCGCTGAATCAGAGCCGCGCCGCGCAGGAGAACGCTGCAACGGCTACCTTTGCACAGGGGGACGCGCAGGTGCAGGCCAACAACGCCGCCACTGCCGCCGCCGTCGCACAAGCGAACGCTGACCAAGCGCGGAGTCTGGCGTTCGCCTCTAACGCGCAACTGGCGTTAAGCGACCACAATACCGATCTGGCGATTCTGCTGGCGCTAGAGGCCAACCAGAACGGTCAATCCACGCAGCAAACGCAGCGCACGCTGGCGGAAGCCGCCACTGCGCCGGGAACGCGGCGGGTATTCGCGGGGCATGACGGGCGGGTGATTAGCGCAGCCTTCAGCCCGGACGGGACGCAAGCCGTATCCGGCGGGCGCGATAACGCCGTCATCGTGTGGGATGTTGCCAGCGGCGCGATTTTGCAACGGTTGCAAGGCCACACCGATTGGGTGTGGGACGCTGCCTTCAGCCCGGACGGAAAAACGATCCTCTCGGCCTCGCAGGACAAAACGCTGATCGTGTGGGATGCCGCCAGCGGCGCGATTCTGCACACGCTGACCGGACACACCGATGCGGTTCGCAGCGTCAGCTTCAGTGCGGACGGCAAAACCGCCCTGTCGGGGTCGGTAGATGGCAGCCTGATTCTGTGGGATTTGGCGGCGGGCAGCGCGATTCGCTCGTTCGCAGCGGGCAGTCCGGTCTACGATGTGGCCTTCAGCAAAAGCGGGTATACCGTCCTGTCGGTGGGACAGGGGACAGCCATCACGCTCTGGAATGTGCAGTCGGGCGAACGGCTGACGCAGTACGGCACGGAGGGCGACGGACATACGGCGGACATCTTCACCGTCGCGTATCTGCCGGACGAATCCGGCATGATAACCGGTTCGGAGGACAACAGCCTGATCTTGTGGAGCTTTGAGAGCAGCCAGCCCGTGCGCCGCTTCAGCGGGCATTCGGCACGGGTGACGCAGGTGGCGGTGAGCGCCGATGGGACGCTGGCCGCCTCGGTCAGCGAGGATAATCGGGCGCTGGTGTGGGATGTGAACACCGGAGCGATTCGCAACACGCTCATCGGGCATACTGCGCCCGTGTACGGAGTGGCCTTCGCACCCTCCGGCAAGCAACTGCTGACCGCCTCGTATGATGGGGTGCTACGGCTGTGGGACTTGCAGAGTGCCGCGCAAGCCCAACTTTTCGTGCCGCAGGCGGGTGCAGTGCTGGCGGTGGACATCAGCCCGGATGGGACACAGGCGCTCACAGGGACGCAGGACGGGCGCGTAATTCTGTGGGATGTGAGCAGCGGGGCGCAGGTGCGCGTGTTGGAAGGGCATAGCGGTGCGGTGAACGGGGTGGCCTTCAGTGCCGATGGACAACGGGCGCTGTCGGGGTCGGACGATTTAAGCCTCATCCTGTGGAATTTGAGCGACGGCAGCATTGTGCAACGGTTCGGCGGCGCGGACAGCACCGAAGGTCACAGTGATGCGGTGTGGGCGGCGGCACTCAGCCCGGACGGGCGTATCGCTGCGTCCGGCTCCCGCGATAACACGCTCATCCTATGGGATACGAGTACGGGCGCGATGTTGCATCGGTTGTTCGGGCATACTTTCCGTGTGACGGATGCGGCTTTCAGCCCGGACGGGAAACAGTTGATTTCGAGCAGCTACGACAATACGCTCATCCTGTGGGATGTGGCGACGGGGACGGAAATCCGGCGCTTCGAGGGGCATACCGACTGGGCGAGAAGCGTGGCCTTCAGCCCGGACGGGCAGTTCATCCTGTCGGGCGCGGCGGATAACACGCTCATCCTGTGGGAGACAGCCACCGGAAAACGCCTGCGCCAGTACGAAGGGCATACCGCGCAAATCTACAGCGTGGCCTTCAGCCCGAATGGGCGCTACGGCTTATCCGGTTCCGCCGATTCGAGCGTCATCCTGTGGGATATTGCCAGCGGCGAGGCGCTACGGCGCTATGACGGGCATGGGGATGATGTCCGTAGCGTAGCCTTCACGCCAGATGGACGTTTCGCCCTGTCGGGGTCGAGCGACGGCACGGCACGGCTGTGGCAATTCAACCTATCGCTGAACGAACTGATCGGCTGGACGCAGGCCAACCGCTACGTGCGTACCCTGACCTGCGCCGAACGCGAACGGTATAATGTGCCGCCGCTGTGTCCCAAACCCACGCTGGACATCCAACCGGGGAGCGTGTGACACTGGCGTAAAGCATCACCATCAGGAAACCGATCCGTCATGAAACGACATTTGCTTGTGTGGGCGCTGGCTGTGGCTGCGCTGAGTCTGCTGGTCAGTGCGCGGGACGCGGCAGCGACCTGCGGCGAAAGCAGTGGGGCAATCCGCCGCGACAGCCTGCGGAGCGCCGCCGCCGAAACCACGTTCTACTATTCGGTCTACACCCCGCCCTGCTATGACCGGAGCGCCAACACCTATCCGGTGCTGTACCTAATGCACGGCTCGAACGAGGATGATGGTCAGTGGGGGCGACTGGGCATCCAACCGCTGCTGGATGACGGGATCGCGGCGGGGACGCTGCCGCCGATGATTGTGGTCATGCCCTTTGGCGAATGGCTGGCGAACCGCAACCAGTTCGAGGGCGTGTCGTGGGAGAGCGTGTTCCTCGATGAACTGCTGCCGCACATCGAAGCACAGTACCGCGTGGATGGACGGCGCGAAACACGCATGATCGGCGGCATCTCTCGCGGCGGGTTCTGGGCGCTGGAAATCGCGTTTCGCCATCCTGAACTGTTCAGCGCCGTCGGTGGTCACAGCGCCTTTCTGGACGACTACAACGCGCCGCCGGAATATAACCCGCTGCGCGTGGTGCAAACCTCGACAGAGATTAGCCGCCTGCAAATCTGGCTGGATCGCGGCAAGGACGATTTCGCCGCCCCCGGACTCGACCTGCTGGACGAACGGCTGACCGAACACGGACTGACCTATCAATACACGGTCTATCCCGAAGGGCAACATGCGCCGGAATACTGGCGGCAGCATGTGGACGAGTATCTGGCGTTCTACGGCGCGAGTTTGCAAGCCGCCAGTACGCCCCCCACCCTGCCGCCCATGCTGTTCGTCACCAACACGCCGCAGGTCACGCCCGCCCCATCCACCCCTACTCCATCGGGGGCAAAGGCGGAAGGCGGCTTCGATCTGTTCCTACCCGCAGTGGCGTTCCCCAGCCTACTCACTTCGGTGGAAGGCGACCTGCTGGCTGGCCTGCGGGACGGGCAAGCCACACCCAAGTTGGTGCTGGATACGACGACGGCGGCGGCGCTCACCACGCACGGGTTGATGCTGCCCGCCAGTACCGAAATTGTGGCGGACGATGCGCTAATGAACGTGCTATGGCGGGATAAGACGCGCTTCACGCTGCTGGCCTTTGACCGCCTGACCACGCGGGTGCGGGTGCTGAATGTGGACGAACAGGATGTGCTGTATGAACGGCTGGCGGATTATCCGCTGGCCTTTCCCGCCGCGCAGCCCAACTACCGCTCCGACCATCTGACGCGGGTGCTGCTGTCCGGCGTGACCGCCCTGACGCGGCTGACCCGCGAGGCGCTGGACAAGAACGGCGTGGCATGGGCGGCGGAGGCAATCGCGCCCTACACGCAACGGGCGGATTTCTTCCACACCAGCAACGAAGTTTCGTTCAGCCCGACCTGCCCGCAACCGGACGGGGTGCAATTGGGCGAGTTCTGCGCCAAAGAAGCCCATTTCGACATCCTGAAACTGTTGGGGTTGGACATCGTGGAACTGACCGGCAACCACAACAATGACTTCGGGACGGACAATACCCTGAAAACACTGGCATGGTACAGCGACAACGGGATTGCCACAGTGGGCGGCGGGAGCAATCTGGAGGCGGCACGAACGCCGCTGCAACTGGAACATCACCACAACCGGATTGTGATGCTGGCCTGCAACGCGGTTGGCCCGTATTACGCGATTGCCGATGCCGATGCACCGGGATCTGCCGATTGTGATTGGAATTGGCTACGCGAAACGCTACCGGCGCTGGCGGCGGTCAGTGATGTGCTGGTGGTGACGGTGCAGTATACCGAAGTGGAAGATTACCGCCCGCTGCCGCAGCAAGAACTCGATTTTCGCGGGTTGGCGGATTTAGGCGCGGATGTGGTGATCGGCACACAGGCGCATAAGCCGCAAACCTTAGAGTTTTACGAGAGCAGCTTCATTCACTACGGCATGGGCAATTTCCTGTTCGACCAGCCTTTCTGGGGCAATATGCGCTTCTTCATGGATGATTTGTGGATTTATGAAGGGCGGCTGCTGACGGTAGGGTTGTTCACGGGCATCATTGACGACAACGCCCGCCCGCGCCCGATGACGGTGGATGAGCAGATGAACTTCCTCGCGTTCATGTTCAACCAGCAGAATGGATTCTGAGAGCGCGTTACAATCGGGGCGTAAATAGGACACACACGAAGGACGGAACGGCATGGGACTCCGCGATACGATTGTGAAAATGCTCGGCGGGCCGGCGCTGGAACAACTCGCCAAGAATAAACCGTGCGTGCAAACGGCTGACCGCATGGAAGCCGATGGGCGCACGCTCCTCGCGCGCTACGCCGCCACAGGTGATGGCGAGTATAACCGGCGCGTGCTGAGTCATGTGATCGGCATCGAACGTTGGGGGCAAAGCCGGCTGAAGGTGCTGTTGGGCGCACCGTTCCAGCAGGATGAGTACGATGGCTACCGTCCGGCGCGGGAAACCACATGGGACACGCTGCAAACGCAGTTCGCCGACACCCGCGCCGAAACGGTGCGGCTGGCGCGGGAACTGGGCAGCAAAGCCACCCCTGACCAGAAGGTGCTGCACAATATGTACGGCCCGCTGACGGCACAGGCATGGCTGAATCTGCTCAACACCCACGCCAATATGGAAAGCCGCAAAATCAAGAAGGCTTAGGGTATTTTTACCCTCATCCCCCATCCCCCCTTCCCCCTCATGGCGAAGGGGTGCAGGGGTGCAGACACGGCTCACGCCGTGTCCCTACGATGACAAACCGGGAATCGCCACTGAGAGCCGTCCCCGTGCCGGTTGCCGTCCGAGCAGAATGTCGCAGGCGGCGGGGATGGCGGCGACCTGCGGGCTGTACGTGACCAGATACGCGCCCACCTGCGGGAAGGCCAGCACATCGTAGGGCGATTGCAGCGCAACCACAATGGTCTTTTCGAGCGGGAGGGCGTTCACCAGCGCGGCCTGCGCGGGGGTTTCGTCCACGTTTTGCGTGAACACGACAGCTACCTCAGCGCGGGCGGCGGTGTTCTGCGCGGCGGCGATCTCGTCTGGCGTGGGCGATTCGGACACCGCGAGAGGCAGCGCATTCGCCCCGCCGCACGCCTGCCCGATCAGATTGCGCGTGCCGGGGTAGATCAACGCATAGCGTCCATCAGCGGACAGCGGGACGAGTCCCGCGTTGGCAACCAGCGTCACCCCCTGCGCGAACAGCGAATCCGATAAGGCCTGATGCGCGGCCTGATCTACGCGAGCATCTGCCGTCTGCGGGTCGAGCGTCTGCCATGCCAGCACCCCGTAACGGGCTTTGACGGCGAGGATGCGGCGCACCGAATCCTCAATTCGCGCCTCGGTCAAGCGCCCGGACTCGACAGCCGCCACCACCGCTGCAATCGCTTCGGCGTGCGCCTGCGGCCCGACATGCGCCGACAGCAGCATATCCACGCCAGCTTCAATCGCCTGAACCACCGCTTCGGAATAGCCGTACTGCGTATCTATCGCGTCCATGTCCAGTGCGTCGGTCAGAATCAGGCCGTCAAAGCCCAGTTCGCCGCGCAGCACATCAGTGATGACCGCGTGAGAGAGGGACGCGGGGCGGTTCTCCTGTGGTTCGAGCGCCGGATACCAGATGTGCGCCACCATGACCGCTTCCACACCGGACTCCAGCGCGGCGCGGAAAGGAACGAGTTCGGTGGTTTCCAGCCGTTCCCGATCCAGCGCGATCACGGGCAATGAGGTGTGCGAATCGGCGCTGGAATCGCCATGACCGGGGAAGTGCTTGACCGTCGCCAGCACGCCGCCGGACTGCATCCCCTGTACGAAAGCGGCGATCATCGGGGCGACCTGTTCGGGGAAGCTGCCCGCAGAACGGCGCTTGATGACCGTGTTGGCGCGATTGGTTTCCAGATCGGCCACCGGCGCGAAATCCATGTTCACGCCTACCGCCCGCAGTTCGGCAGCCAGCGCCGCACCCACCGCCGCCGCCAGCGCGGGATTAGCGGTAGCCGTGAGCAGCGTGGGCGTGGGAAAGGCCGTGAAACCGTCCTCTAGGGCGCGGATCGGCCCCATCTCCTGATCGGCGGCTACCAGCAGCGGCAACCCGCCGGCTGCGGTGATGGCCTGCTGGTAGCGGTTCACGAGGCGGGTCACATCGGCGGGACTGCCCGTGTTGGTATCCATCAGCACCACGCCGCCCGGTTGGTAGCGGGTGAGGAAATCCTGATCGGGGATGGTGAGCGTGTCGCCGTAGAGGTGGACGAAGAACATCTGCGCCACCTGCTGTTCCAGCGAAAGCGCCGCCAGCGGGTCATCCTGCGCGGCAGCGGGGACGCACACCAACGCGATCAGCAATAGAAAAGGGGCGAGCCAACGCCCCGCCCCCTGCATGTACCAGATTAAACGGCTCATGAAACCCCGGATTACTCGCCAGTTTCGCTCAGGCGATAACCGATGCCGCGCACATTCACGATCAAATCCGCGTCCTCGCCCGTTTGCTTGAGCTTACGGCGCAGGTTGCTGACATGCGGACGGATGACCTCGCGGGCTTCGGCCTCATCTACCGCATAGCCGCGCACTTCGCGCACCAGCTCGTGGCACGACACCACGCGCCCGCGATGCGCCGCCAGATAGAGCAACAGGTCAAACTCCGTCGGCGTCAGGTCAATCGGTTTATCGCCCACCGAAATCTGGTAGCGTCCCGGATAAATGGTCAACGGGCCAAGCGTCATGTTGTTGTTGCTGGCCGAATCGCCGCTATGGTCTTCAAAATGCTGCTGCGGAGGCGGCGGCAAATCGTCTTCTTCTTCGTCCTGATAAGCCGCATTAATGGCAGCCATATCTGCCGAGGACAGTTCAAAGACGTTGCTGCGGATGGCGTCTAGCAAAGCGCGGCGGCGCTTCAGGTTACGCGCCCGTTCCACACCCCGCGCCACGCTCAGCCGGATGTCCTGACTGGAGCTGGGCTTGATGAGGTAATCGTGTGCGCCCAAGCGCAGACTTTCGACTGCCGTCCCCAAACTGGCATAGCCCGTCATAAGGATGACGATGGAATCCGGCGAGGTGTCTTTGATGCGCTTGAGCAGTTCAACGCCGGTCAGTCCCGGCATACGAATGTCGGTCAGCACGACATCGTATTCGCGCTTACCAATCATCTCTAGTGCTTCTTCGCCGCTGGAAGCCTCATCTACCTCGTAACCAATACGCTGCAAAGTCTTACTTACGGAATAACGAATTGCGCCTTCGTCATCTACCACCAACACATGGGCGGTATCATTGGTTTCCATCCGGCACCATCCTGCGTGTAGTTTATACTTTCCTCACGTTTCCTTAATTATAACAATGATTTTATGACCTTGCAACCTACAGAACTGCTTATCTAAACAGTCAAATTTCAGCGATAGTACACGAATTTCACAACAGGGTGGCAACTTAAATCAAATCACCCCAAGACGAATCTGATACACAGGTTCGTCACCGCTTCGGGTTGCCCAGCGGGCGCTGATTTGCCAGCCCTGTTCCCACCAAACCGCGACCACCTCGCCTGCAATCTCCAGCAGCGGCAGCCCATCCCGTTGTGCCAGCGGCACATGGCGGTCGCCCATCCAACGACTGAGCTTACGAGTGTGGCCGCCCATGCCCTGCGGGGCAAAGCGATCCCCCTCGCGGCGGGTACGAAGCCGGAGCAGAACCCCCTGCGGGATGCCCAGTGCGCCCGCTGTGCCCACCGGAACCGTCTCCACGCCAATTTCGATGCTCGCCATACGCAGCACACCGGGAACAGGCAACGGCACATCCGTATCCGGCGGCAGCAAAAAAGCCGCTATAACCTGCTCTGCTTTTTCCACCCGCACAAAGTCATAGTCCACGCGCAGATGCGCCCCGCCCGCGAACTGCGCCCGTGCGCCCTGCCTGCCCGACAGCGCGATTTGCCGCGCCGCCAGTACATGCACGTGGTCTACCCATTCGGCGCCGGCAACCTGCTCAACCGCCCCGATCACCCAACGGCGCTGCAACGCGGGATGGAGAGCGCGGAACACCTCACGGCGAATGGCGGCGGAGTCGGCTGTGTTCACACAGGCCGAGGACTCCCACAACCGCCGGAGTTCCAGCGAGAGATAATCGTCTTCCAGTGCAGCAGTCTCAGCGAGGCGAATGAGCGATTGACGAATGGGGGGAGCAAGCGTTTCGAGCAAGGGCAGCACTTGGTGACGAACAGCGTTTCGCAGCAGCGTCGTGTCAGCGTTGGTGGCATCTTCACGCGGGAGCAGCGCGTGCTGGCGGCAGTAGTCGTCAATCTGACGGCGCGGGGTAAACAGCAGCGGACGCACCACTTGCAATTCAGGGTGAAACGGCAGCGGGGACGTTAGCGCCATCCCGCGCAGTCCGCGCAACCCGGTGCCACGCAACAACCGCAGCAGCACCGTTTCGGCCTGATCGTCGGCATGATGAGCGACGGCGACTATTCCAGCGCCGACTTCATGGGCAACAACCGCCAGAAAATCATAACGAGCGCGGCGGGCAGCAGCCTCGATTCCTCCCGCTGATCGCACATCGGCCTGCCCGACCGTCACGGGCAGCCCCCACGCCACGCACAGCCCGCGCACATAGTCCGCATCCGCCGCGCCTGCCGCGCCGCGCAAGCCGTGATCGAGCGTGGCGACATGCAAATGCCATCCGGCAGCGGGGGCGAGCGCGTGCAGCGCATGAAGCAGCGCCAGCGAATCAGCACCGCCGGATACGCCGACCACCAACCGCGCCCCGTCTGGAATCAACTGATTCTGCTGGATAGCCTGTCTCAATTGGTCGTACAATCCACCTATCCTTAAACGGCTGACCCTTCCCGTATAAGCCTGCATTATAAACCTGCGGACAGCAGTCCACACTTTCGGGCAAAGGGATTTTGCTATAATGCACAGCGGTAACGAGATGCGAGGTGCCGAGCGTGCGTAATTTTCGATCCAGCCGGTGGGTCTTTCTGGGCGTGGTGCTGCTCATCAGCTTCGGACTCATTACGGCGAGTCAACTGGGGGTTCTGGGGCCGCTGCGCGGGATCGCTGCCGCGCCGCTGAATCTGCTAACGGGCATCTTCAACCGCATCGGGCTGGCGCTCACCAGCGGCGGGGAAGGACTGGCCGATCTCGCCACGCTCCAACGCCGTAATGCTGACCTTGAAGAAGCCCTCGCCCGCTTTCAATCCGAACTGGTGGAACTGCGCGAAATCGCGAGTGACTACACGCGGCTTTCGCAACTGCTGGACTATACGTCCAATACCCGCGATCAAGAATTCATCGCCGCCGAGGTGATCGCGCTATCCGACCCGAACGCGCCACTGCGTACCATCGTCATTAACCGGGGCGGGCGCGATGGTCTGGCGGTGGGAATGCCCGTTGTGACCGGACAGGGATTGGTGGGGCGCATCTTGAACATCACCGCCAACGCCTCGCGGGTGCTGCTGGTGAGCGATCCTTCGAGCGCGATCAGCGCCCGCCTGCAAACCAGCCGCGTCGAAGGGAGCGTCATCGGGCAGGCCGGCGGCGACCTGTTGATGACGTTCATCCCGCTGGATGCACAGGTACAGGAGGGCGATCTGGTCATCACGTCCGGGCTGGGCGGCAACTTGCCTTCGGATATTGTCATCGGGCAAGTCACCAGCGTGCGCCAGTTGGAGTTCGAGTTGTTCCAGCAAGCCGTCGTGCGCAGCCTGAACAACTTCGACACGCTAGAAATCGTACTGGTGGTGACGAACTTCCAGCCGGTTGACCTGTCGGTTTTTGAACAAGCGACGACAGGAAACTGAGCGATGAGCAATTTTCTCAGCGTCCCTTTGCTGGCATTAGCCGCCGCCTTGCAAGTCAGCCTCGCCCCATACATCAGCATTCTGGGAGGAACGCCCGATCTGGTGCTGCTGCTGGTGGTCGCGTGGTCACTGAATGTGCCGCTGGAACAGGGTATTCTGTGGGCGGTCATCGGCGGGTTGTGCAAAGACCTGCTCTCGGCAGCGCCGTTAGGCACTTCGAATATCGGAATGGTGCTGCTGCTGTCGTTCGTATCGCTGGTTCGGCAGCAGTTATACTCGGTCGGTGTGTTCACGCTGGTGTGGGTGATTATGTTGGGGACAGTCATGCAGTTCGGCACCACCTTGCTGATCCTGTTCACCAGCGGGTTTCAGCCCGCATTCGGCAGTCAGCTAGGCTATAACGTGGTGTTTCTGGAAATTTCAACTATCTTGCTGCCGACCATCGTCTATAATCTGATTGGCATCTTCCCGATGTACTGGTTGGTGCGGCGGTTACAGCGCACCAGCAACCGACCACGGCGGCTTTCGTGATGATGGGGGAACAAGTGAACAGGAGGGCGCAATGAATCGGCGCCTGATGCCCTTTCAAGGCTGGCGGCTCACCGCTTTCCAGGTGGTGATGTTCGCGGTTTTTCTTGTATTCTCGCTCCGCATGTACGACTTGCAAATCGCCCGTTATGACGAATATCAAGCGGCGGCAGACGAAAACCGCCTAAACCGACTCCCGCTAACCGCGCCGCGTGGTGTAATCTTTGATCGCTACAATCAAGCACTGGCAAAGAATGTGCCAGCCTTTAATGTGACGATTGTCCCCGCCGGCCTCCCTTCTGGCCGTGACGCAACACTCGCCATCTTCAACCGCCTATCGGCGCTGGTGGATGTGCCGCCCACTGTGGCGATTGCGGCGGCATCCGGTCGCCGTGTGCGCAGCATCGAGGAATTGGTGGCGGAAGGCGAAGGTATCGCGCCGTTTCGCGCTGTCGTCATCGCGCAGGATGTGGAGTTCCATGTGGCGCTGCAAATCAACGAGGAACAGCAATCACTCCCCGGCGTGGCGGTACAAGCGGCTTCGGTGCGCGAATATCCAACTGGAGAACTCACCGCCCATCTGATCGGCTATATGGCACCCATTCCGGCAGAAGAAGCCGAAGCTCTGATCGAACAGGGTTATGATCCGGCCTTTGACCGCGTAGGCGTGGACGGCATCGAATACTTCCTAAACTCCGAACTCGGCGGTCAGCGCGGTTTCGTCCTGCGCGAGGTAGATGTGGCCGGCGCGCAAATCCGCGAACTGGAACGGGTGCAATCGATTCCGGGACAGAACATCCGGCTGACGATTGATCTGGAACTGCAACGGGCGGCGGAAGAAGCACTCAAAAAACGCCTCGCCCTGCTTAATGCGTCCAGCAACCGCATTGTCAGCCAGCAAGGGGTGGTCATCGCCATGAACCCGCAGAACGGGCAGATTCTGGCGATGGTGAGCTACCCCGGCTACGACAACAGCCGCTTCGCCCGTACTATTGATGTGCAGTATTACCTCGAAGCAGCGAATAATCCCCTGCGTCCGCTGGTGAATAACGCCATCCGTTCGCTATACCCGCCCGGTTCGGTCTGGAAACTCATCACGGCTGCTGGTGCGCTGCAAGAAGGCGTTATTCAACCGGAGAGCAAGCTGTTCGATGGTGGCAGTCTGGTGGTGGAAAACCGCTACGCGCCCAACGACCGCGCCGCTGCACAAACATTTGTGTGCTGGAATCGTGAGGGGCACGGGCTGGTGGATGTGTGGAGTGGGGTTGCACAAAGTTGCAACGTGTATTTCTATCAAGTGGGCGGCGGCAATCCCGACGTGCCAGAAGTCACGCTGCGGCGCGGCGGACTGGGCATTAACGACCTGTTCCGCTATGCGACGGCCTTCGGCATTGGCAGCGAACAGGGCGTCGAACTACCGGCTGAAAATCAGGGACGTATGCCCGATGCAGACTGGAAACGTATCCGCTACGGCGAAAACTGGTCAACGGGTGACACCTACAACGCCTCGCTCGGACAAGGGTATGTGACGGTCACGCCGCTGCAACTGGCGACGATGGTTTCCACTGTGGCGAACGGCGGCACGGTTTACCAGCCCTCCATCATCGAAAGTTTCCTCGACCCCGAAGGGAACGTCGTCGAACCTTTCCAGCCGCATATCCTGCGCAATATTGATCTGGCGGATGTCAACGGAACGCTCACCCTGCATCTGGTCGAAGACATGATTATGAAAGGGCCGAGCAGCTTGGCTTGCATCTGCGAATCTGACAGCAGCTACTATAACCCGGTGCGCTGTGATGCCCGAAATTACCGCAACACGGTGGATGTGAGCGCCGATCCGCTGACGCCGGACATGCGTGAATATCAGGTTTTTATCCCGGAAAGCTATGTATTTAACGGGCGGGTGTGCAACCCGCTGCGCTTTAACGACAGCTATTTGCCAGCCTTCATCACACAGTCCACGTTCCAGATTATTCAGCAAGGGATGCAGCAGGCGGTCACGGTCGGCACGGCGCAACGTGCCAATTTGCCGTATGTCAATGTGGCGGGAAAAACCGGAACGGCGGAATACTGCGACGACATCGCCCGCCCGTTGGGGTTATGCGTACCGGGGAACTGGCCCGCACATGCGTGGTTCGCCTCGTATGCGCCGTATGAAAACCCGGAAATCATGATTCTGGGCTTCGTCTACAACGGCAAGGAAGGGTCGCTATGGGCGCTGCCGGTGGTGGTCGAAACGATGGAAGCCTATTTCCGCCTGAAAAATGAGCGTGCCGGTTTGCCCGCGCCGCCTTCGGTTGATCTGGGCGTGCCGCTGCCCACTGCCACAGCGGTTCAGGCAGGGGGCTAAACGATGCGAGAGACTCTTTCTAATCCGCGTATCAAAACATTGTGGCAAATGGTGTGGCCGGCGGTCATCAGCGCGGGGGTGGCGCTGGCGGCCTTCATCACCATCGGTCACACGCCGCCCATTCGTGCTTTCGGCCTCGCAGCGGCGCTCATGGGTGTCGTCCTAACGTTGCGGCGGTTCGGCGCGGTGCTGGCGATTATCGGCGGGCTGGCGCTGGCCTTCAGTCCGGCCTACTGGTCGCAAACCGGCGGAACCGAGTCGGCGGCTTTCGGGCTGATCGCGCTGCTACTGGGCGGCGCGCTGCTGACCACCGCCGTCTTCGGGGCGGGCAAGCGTCCACTGCTCGGCGCGGCGGCGGGTATCGTGTTGTTCGCGGTGCTGTTCTGGGTGCTGGTCGGCACACCGCGCAGTTTGCGCCTGACGACCTTCTTTAGCGCGTGGGCGCTGTTTTTGATGATTGATGCGCTGCTGACCGCCAACCCCCGCCCCGACGGGCCACCGCCTGCCTCCCTCCGTCCTTATCACACGATGGGGCTGCTGCTCCTGCTGGTGCTAGGCGTGCTGAACGATCCACTGTTCACGCTGATGATTCCAGCGGCGGCGCTGGCGATGGGCTGGTCACGCACCCCCCTGCCGCGCTGGTACTGGGCGATCTTCATCGTGATGAGTGGGGTGGGACTGGTGGGTGTAAGCCAGCTTTATCTCAACACGAACTGGTGGTTATATCCAGCGGCGGAAGCCCAAGCGCGGGGAATCACAGTCCCTTATGTGATGGCGGACGGCTGGCGGGCGGGTACGCGCTGGGTGGCACTCATCCAGATGGTGATCGGTCAGTTCACGCTCATCGGTGCGGCGTTGGGCGTAATCGGACTCACGCGGCTGGCACGTTGGTACCCGCCGGTGGGTGTGGTGAGTATGGTCGCCTATGGCTGTTACGGGGTGTGGGGGCTGGTGTATTTCGGGTCAGACCAAGCGGTGCTGCTGCTGCCGCTGCTCATGATCCAGATGATCTGGGTTACTTATGCGGTGTACACCTTTAGCCACTGGTTGCAGCGCAGCCTGCATGTGACAACCGAGGTGGCATGGTTGGCGCCGGTGATTTTTGCGCTGCTGCCGCTGCTGTTGCTCACCCGCATTGTCGGCTGGGTGTGAGAAACCCCCTCACCATTCGCGGGTTGAAGGGGTTAAAATCCGAAGCTAGGCAGTATTTAATGATGGGTGCTGCCGCGCTCCAACCCCACCAGCAAACGGCGCAGGTTGTTGTAGTCTTCGAGGACACGACCGGCTCCCCGCGCCACGCAGGTCATCGGGTCATCTGCCAGCCATGTGCGGATGTTGATTTCGTCGGTCATGCGGTCGGTCAAGCCTTTGAGCTGGCTGCTGCCGCCCGCCATGCAAATACCGCTTTCCATCAGGTCAGCCACCAATTCAGGCGGGGTATCGTCCAGCGCGTCCTTCACGGTATCCACGATAATGCCCACCGAACCGCTGACCGCCTCACGGATTTCAATCGAACTCACTTCTACCGAAGATGGCAAGCCAGTGAGCAGATTGCGCCCCTTCACCTGCATGATGCGTTCCTGCGGTCGCGGGTACGCAGAGCCGATCTCGATCTTGATACGCTCGGCGGTCGGCTCACCGATCAGCAGGTTGTGCTTGGTGCGCATGTACTGAACG
>Ga0172373_10002011_pt1 | contig 31890 bp, 31 predicted proteins | sample Lak10m_2_FD_114546 | JGI IMG/M metagenome (GOLD analysis project Ga0172373, IMG submission 114546) | Freshwater microbial communities from Kabuno Bay, South-Kivu, Congo - kab_092012_10m | ecosystem: Environmental > Aquatic > Freshwater > Lake | place: Democratic Republic of the Congo...
GAATCCAATTTTTTTTCGGACCAGAGCTTCTAGTGGTTTGAATTGTGAAGAGCATCAATCTCCTGATAATAATCAAACTGCAGGTCGGGATGAAGCATTGAAACAGCTTTAGCTGCTTTAGCCAGAGTATTTGTAAATAAATTATTCAGAGAAGCTACTTTGGTGTATTCTATACTAGCTTCATTCATCAATCTGCAAAAAGAGAGAAGCAATTCAGCTTCGGTTTGCTTTGCAGCTGAGAATCTGATGTATTTATTGGTGGTACGAAGTATTTTGCGGATGCCTTTACGCACAAAGTAGATATGAGATTTGTTAATCTCACCGAACATCTGTTCCATTTCGAGTTTTACCTCACGTACAAATAGAACCTCGTCAGCGGCATCGTAAAGCAGGTAACTCAGCAACTCCTTATTCTCTTTTTTATACCGGGCCAGCCTGAGACAAATTTCAGCTAATTCTTTGGGTGACCGGGTGCTTAATTCCTGTTTGAGCAAAGCCAGGGTTGCAGGTTTTATCATTGCCGTGGCGTTTTGAGCGGTTTTAGAAGATATTCAAGGCCATTGAGTTTTATTTCGTACATTGTTTGAAGCAACATTCCCAATTTCCCTTCAGGGAAACCGCTGCGGTTAAACCACTCGAGGTACGAAACCGGCAGGTTGCACAACAAAGTTCCCTTGTATCTGCCAAAAGGCATGGGCATTTTAGTAAGCGTAAGAAGCACTTGAGGGTCGGGAACGCTGGATTCGTACATTGGTCTTTTGATTGGTGTTATTTTACACTTAGTTTCAAGGCTGTTACAGCAAATGCGGGCGCTCAGCTGCCAGCCTGAGTATTAATTCGCCAAACATGGTATTTGCCCATGCAAACCAGCTGCGGGTAAATTGAGCCGGATTGTTTTTATTGAAAGACTCATGCATAAAGCCCTTGCCGGCATGAGTTTCGATAAGCATCTGAAGGCACCATTTGATTTCAGCATCATCGGTACTGGTCATGGCACGCATGATGTAACTCAATGGCCAAATCATTTCCTTGCCTGTGTGCGGACCACCAACGCCTTCATATTTGCCCTGAGCAAAATATGGGTTGTATGAACTGAATGACAATTGCCGTGTGTTTTGATATATTTCAGAAGCAGGATCAATACCGGCAATGTAAGGCAGCGACACCAAACTGGGCACATTGGCATCATCCATGTGCAGGCGGCTGCCATAACCATCCACTTCGTAAGCGTAAACCTTTCCGAATTTAAAATGACCAACTACAGCAAATTGGTCAATGGCCAATTGCACCTCGCTCGCAAGCGACCGGCATTCACCGGCAAATTCAGAGTTGCCCGATATTTGTTCACTCATTTCGGCCAGCTCCCTTAATGATTTAACCGCAAACAGGTTGGATGGAACCAGAAACGGAAAAATGGTTGCATCGTCGCTTGGCCTGAACACAGAACAAATCATTCCGACCGGACGCACCGGATTGCCGGCGCCCGAACCCTGCGCTGTATCGTGTGCATAACTGGTTTTACGACGGAATGAATACGGACCGCTGTTTTCTTTACGTTGCTGATCACGAAACGTTTTTACTATCAGTTGCATGGCCCGCTCCCATTCAGCATTGAATGGAGTTGTATCGCCCAAAGCTTTCCAGTAGCCATGCGAAAGCCTGATTACATAGCACAAAGAATCAACTTCCCATTTGCGTTCGTGCAGCTCGGGTTTCATATCGGTGTCATCTGAGTCCCAGTAGGAGCCTTCGGCACCATAATTAAATGCATTGGCATAGGGATCTATAAGCACACACCGTGTTTGCCGGTTTATTAGCCCTTCAATCAGGTTTTTGAGTCCGGCATCGTCCTTCATAAAAGGAAGATACGGCCATACCTGGGCTGTAGAATCGCGCATCCACATGGCATCAATATCACCGGTAATTATAAAGGTATCGGGATTTTTACCTGAAGTGTAATGCTTAACTGTGGTATCGAGGGTATTGGGGAAACAATTTTCGAACATCCAGGCCAGCTCAGGATTTGAAATGCCGGCTTTGGTACGCGCAATCGCTGCTTCGATAGCCGGACTAACAAATTTTCTCTGCTTAAGCCCGGGCCTGAGCGTTACAAAATCGGCGGGCACATTGCCGAAAGCCGAAAAAAGCGGATGATTTGCTCCCACTGCAACAGCAGCCATTCCCAGGCTACTGTTACGGATAAATTTACGTCGTGATATCATATCTTATTCATTGTATTGATTCGATTGAGAGCACCAGAGATTCAAGTGGAAGAACTTCCATTTCAATAGTCCCAAGGCCATCTTTAACAGCGAGCTGAAAAGTGCGCTGATTAAAGAGCAGATCCCTCATACTATAGTTCCCATCGGCCAATTGCCAGATTTTGGTGAGTTCGGCCGGCAATTGAAGGGTGTACCTGTCGGTTATGTCATCCTTAAAGTTAACCACAATAATCAACTTACGATTCATTGACCATCGGGCAAAAGAAAATGCCATTTGGTAATAACCCTGTGTATGCATGCGGTTATAGGAATGAATTTCGTAAAACGAGCCCCTGAGTGCTTCCTCGCCGGCTGATAATTGCAACACGCGCTTATAAAAATCGCGCAGCGATTTCTCCTGATCTGTTGAGTGTCCGCCATCGCAGGCACCTCCGTTATACCAGCGTTGCAGCGATGCAATTCCCCAATAGTCGAAAATGGTAGTTCGGGTTTCGCTGCCGAATCCTGCATTATCGTTGGCCGGTTCGCCCAATTCCTGCGCAAAATAAATCATTACCGGAGAATTTCCCAGAGTGGCTGTAACGGTCATGGCCGGAAGGGCTTTTTCGGGGTAACCTGCAAATGCACGGCTAGCAATGCGCTGCTCATCGTGATTTTCGAGAAAACGTACCATGTGAGGCTCAATATCATGCACTTCGTGCTGACAGTGTGGTAAACTATCGGCAGTATCGTGCCCGGTAATAATGGCTCTGAGGCTGTCGTAGAGCCCGACTTTATCGTACAGATAATCCATTTTTCCACGGTAAATGTAATCGCGGTAAAGCGAAGGGTTGTAAACTTCGGCCATCAGAAATGCATCAGGGTTGGCAACTTTGATTGAAGAGTTCATGTAACTCCAGAACTCAACCGGCACCAGCTCGGCCATATCATAGCGAAAGCCATCAACCCCCATTTGAATCCAGTACAAGGCTATATCACGAAATTTTTCCCAACTGTCGGGCACACTACGTTCTTGCCAGAATACGAGGTGTTCGGCCGCAGTTTTTTGCGTGTACTCCTGTGGCAGCAAATCAAAATCGGCTGACCCATCGGGGCGCACACCATAATTAATCTTAACGGTTTCGTACCAGTCATAAAAATCGGGCCGGGCCATTCGCGATCCGTTTCCGGTCCATTTCGCCGGGTTTTCGTCAAAAAAACCATCCGATTGCGGATGCGGTTCGCCTCCGAGAGGCTGATATCCATCGCGGGATTCGGGCACCTGAAACGCCTGACCTGGAATGTAGTAAAAGTTGTTATCACGCGCGAATTCCACCGAAGTGTTGTCGGAGGCACCAAAATCTTCAACTCCTTCGGGATTGCTAACCGAATGATAGGCCCGCGCTACATGATTGGGTACAATATCAATAATTACCTTCATCCCCCGGCGGTGCGTGCGGTCAATCAATGCTTTAAATTCATCGAGCCGGTGCGAAACATCCACCGCCAGATCAGGGTTTACATTGTAATAATCCTTAACTGCATAGGGCGAACCTGCCCGGCCCTTCACCACGTCAGTATCATCGTCAGAGATGCCAAAATCGGAGTAGTCGCCAATGAGTGCATGATGCGGCACACCGGTAAACCAGATGTGGGTAACTCCAAGTTCTTTAATGGCTTGCAAAGCAGTGTCGGTAAAATCATTGAATTTACCCACTCCGTTTTCCTGGCGGGTACCCCACGGTTTATTGGCTGAAATGGTATTGCCAAATAATCGTGTAAAAACCTGATAAATAACCGGTTTTGAATTTTCCATACCATTCAATTTAATGGATGCAGTTAGCTGCAATGCTATAAACCAACACAAGTGTTGGGTCAATTGCCGATTTCAAAGGTAATGAAGATGTTCCTATGAATCTCTGAATAGCAGTTAAGATGGAGTGATTGCGTTTATACTCCAAATAAGCCAGAGCAATGCAGTAACTGAAAAATAAATGAATACTCTTGAAATAAAGCAATATAGAATTTAGAGCCGGGCTCACAAGACTTGCTGCAAAAAGCATCACTTTACTCCTGTATATAAACACCGGTTTTCAGAATTTTAATCAATTGCATCCATGCAATTACTTTTGCCATTTCGGGTTTACCGACAGCGATAGCATTAACCAGCGGCCCGGCTGCGAAACATTCGAAATGTCAACCACATCTACGTTGAGCAGATTGGTAACCTCTGCCGACGATGTAAACCAGCCAAAGCGATAGTATGCCTTTAAGCCCACGAGCCAAACGCGCGGCCATGGAATCTCGGCGGTATAGGCTCCATCAATATAGGGTTGATATCCCCCACTCCGCTGCTGATACGATAAACTGAGGCTAATTCCGGCACGCAAAGCGAGAGGCTGCACCAGGGTAATATTTACCTTATGCCGCAGCGGGTCCAGCACATACATCGACACAAAACCTTTGCTTGATTTTGAAGCTGTTAGCCATGAATAATCAAGTTTCAGTCGGGGTAAATGGTAGTTTCTTTTATTTTGTGCGGGCCTTATATCCACACTCATTTCAATCCCTGCAAATTTTACCTGAGTAAGATTCATGCTTTGCCATTTTTCATCATCGGCAAACCTAACCCAATCGATAGTGCGTAAGCTTTTGCGGCCAAATACCGCGCATTGCCATTCAACGATTTTTCCTGATCGTTTCAGGCCCGATTCAACCGATATGGCTTCTTCGGGTTGTAAATCAGGATTGCCGCTATTGGTCGGACCCTGATAAAACATATCGGTAAACGTTGGAAGCCGGAGCACGCGGCTAAATGAAGCGAACCATCGTAAATCAGGCCTGATTTGCCAGCCGGCATCCACACCCGGATACCAGCTGTAGCCGCGCGGCAGCGATTTGTTTACACTCACCATCAATCCGCCAGAAGCTGAAAACCTGCCTAGGTGCAAGGTATAGTCGGCCATCAGATTCAGTGTTTCACGGCGAAACGATTTGGTGAAAACTGCGCCTGGTTCACCGGGAACTTCTATCGTGTTAGCCAGGTCGGTTCCCAGTACATTGCTGAAAATGTGCTCAAAACGGTAGTCAATGGAAAGAGATTTCCTCGAATGTGCTTTGGTTTGGCTCCATCGCAGCGACGCACCGGCAACATCAGTTAAATGATAATTATGGTTTTGGTACCATGCAGGCGCATCATTTCTGAAAAGTTCGAAACGATCGGAATGCCTGCGCCAAAAAATTTGCGGTTCCAGGTGCAGTTTTGCAGAAGGAATTACTTTGAGTGCCCCAAAAAAAGAACGTGTTGCTTCGAACTGATCAGGATACTTTGGAGTGTAAAAACTATTGGCACCAAAAGCTTTGGAGGAATAACCGCCCTGCAAATCAACGCTGAATGCATTTAATTTAATGCGGCTTCTGTAAAAAATGCTGCTGCTTTTGGTGTCGGTATTGGAGGTATAGCCATTGCTTGCGGCGCTGTTAACCCCTGCAAAATGAAATGTATTGCCCAAAGGTATCGAAGCGTTTGCACCTATCGAGAATGTACCATAATCGCCTGCTGCGATTTTTGCATTTGCCTTAAGAGGTTGAGGTTCGCCGGCTACAATATTAATTGCACCGCAAAATGCATCGGCTCCATACTTGCGCGCACCGGGCCCTTGCAGAATTTCGATTCGCTGCACCGATGACAAATCAATAGGAAGATCGAGGTTATGATGCCCGGTTTGGGGATTATTAAGGTTTATCCCATTCAGCAAAATGAGTGTTTGATTGAAATTACCGCCGCGAATGCTGATATCGGCCTGTGCGCCTGCAGCTCCGCGTTGCCGTATATCAATGCCGGGCAGGGTTTCGAGTAGTCCGGCAACATCTGATACCGCAGCCTGCTCAATCTCGGCGCGCGTAATTACCTGAACAACCCGCAGCAACTCTGACTGAACTGCTGCCGGCCTGCTATCACTCACAGTAATTCCTTCAATATCAACAGCTTCTTCTGCCGGCACCTTCAGCAAAGTATCGGGTCGTTGTTGGCCATAACCTGCCATCGAAATAATTGAAAAGCTTATGCTGAGCACCCCGATGCGGATACTCCTGCTGAGGCTGTTAAATACGGCCCACGAACGGCGGGTCCAACGGCGAAAAGTGAATGTATTAATTGCAGAAGAATGTTTCATGCCATAAATTTCAAAAGAGGTGCAAAGGTAAAAATTCAGGATTTCAACCATGAAATCTTTCTTTATTGATTTATATCATTTGTGTATTGCAAACAAAACAATAGTTTTCGTGTTACAAAAAAAAGCGTAACTGCATTGAAACTTTTTTCGTGCCGGAATTTTCAATTCGCAGCATCGGTTGAGGTCTTTAGTGATTCACTACGTTATTCAAGGCCTAAAAGCTCTTTATACGAAGCTTCAAGCCCGATATATTAATGGTAAAACAACTTTATGAAACTGCATTGGCTAAACATAGTACTTTGGTTTTCTTTTTCATTATGTGCTATATGCATTCCGGGAGCTGCGGTTGCCGTAACAGCTTCGCCATATCCTTTTGATTTCACCCAGCCTGATGGAAGCAGGGTAACAATCAGAATGATGGGCGATGAACGCGTTAAATGGGCTGAAACACTAGATCACTATTCACTTCTGAGAAATAAAGATGGAAGCTGGGAATATGGAAAGACGGATGCTTCGGGCGATTTGATTCCATCAGGCTATCTGGCTCACAATAAAGATGAGCGCAGTGAAGTAGAGCTTGTCTTCTTGGCTTCAATACAGACAGCACTTTTTTATAGCCGCCAGCAAATAGGAATCTTACAATCGATGTGGGAACAGGACCAATCGAGAAATGCAAACACCTTTGTTCCACTTGGAAATAAAAGTCTGGTAATGATTCTCATTGGGTTTACTGACCTTGCATTTACTAAAACCCAAACCGATTTCAACAATCTGATGAATCAGGTAGGTTACAATGCCAATGGAGCTACAGGAAGTGTAAAGGATTTTTATCTTGAAAACTCGTACAATCAATTTAACGTAACCACAACGGTAGCCGGACCATATACCGCTTCCAATACCATGGCTTATTATGGTGCCAATACAGGTGGAAGTGGCACTGATATTCGCCCGAGAGAATTGGTTACAGAAGCAGTAAATCTTGCAAACCCCGATGTAAATTATGCTGATTTTGACAACGACAACGATGGCACTGTGGATGGCGTTTATATTATTTATGCAGGATATGGCGAAGAAGCCGGTGCCAGTGCCAATGCCATATGGGCCCATGCCTGGAATATTACACCCGTTGTGCTTGATGGAAAAACGACTCATGCTCTGCCGAGTTAAGCGGAAATTCCGGCACAACGCTAACAGCCATAGGAGTTATCTGTCACGAATTTGGCCATGTTTGCGGTGCATCTGATTTTTATGATGTTAATTACACTACCAATGGACAATACGATGGTACCGGTGATTGGGACTTAATGGCAAGTGGTTCATGGAACAACAATGGAATTACGCCTGCACATCACAATATTTATACAAAGTCAAAAGTATTTAACTGGCTGTCGGCTTCGGTTATCAGCAGCATGCAGGCAGTTACTTTGCGCGACATTACATTGTACCAGGATGCTGTTCAAATAAATACAACCACATCAAACGAGTATTTTTTGTGTGAAAACAGACAAAATACCGGTTTTAATGCCGCTTTGCCCGGGCATGGAATGCTGATTTATCACGTTGATGGAACCTATATCAATAATCATGTAGCAACAAACGATATAAATGCAGGATCGCATCAGGGCATGTTCCCGATGTCGGCAGTTGCTACAACGGCCAATGGTGTAATGATCGGTAGCGGAGTGGTGAGCATTGCAGGATGTGCCTGGCCCGGGACGGGAAATAAGACAACCTTTAACGATGCAACAACTCCCAATTCAAAATCGTGGGCTGGTGCAAATACATCAAAAGCAATTGTAAATATATCAGAAACCGCTGGTATTGTTGATTTTTGCCTGGTTCAATGCGACCCGAACCTGCCCTCGGCATTTATTGCAAGCGCAATTAGCTCCGATCAGATTGATTTGAACTGGACTGCGGGAGCCGGAAATGATCCGGTTTTAATTGCTTATGGTACAAGTGTTAATTTTGGTGTACCGGTTAATGGTACAGCCTACACTGCCGGCGACCCTGTAGCCGGCGGAGGTACAGTAATTTACACTGGCAGCGGTTCGGCATTTAGCCATACCGGCCTCACATCCAGCACTGTGTATTATTACAAAATATGGGCGGTAACCACAGGGAATGTATATACCACCGGGGTGCTTGCCTCTGCTCAAACCCTTTGCACACCATCAACTTTGCCATTTACTGAAACTTTTAATGGCAGTTCCATTCCCGACTGCTGGTCGCAAATTGATCATGCAGGCACTGGCCAGGTATGGCAATTTGGAGTATCAACCGGAAATTTTATTCCAACGCTCACCGGAAATTATGCTTATTTAAACAGTGATGCCTATGGCTCAGGTAGCACCCAAAATGTTGATTTGGTTTCACCTACTTTTGACCTTACATCATTCACCGGTGTTACACTGCAATTTGATCACTATTTTCAGCTTTATCAGGCTGAATCAGCAACAGTATCCTACAGCATTGATAACGGACAAAACTGGACGGTCATTCAGACATTTACAATTACAACAACCAATCCGGCAGCTTTCAACCAGTCAATATCTGCTGTTGCAGAACAGGCTCAGGTGAAATTTAAATGGAATTATACCGGAACCTGGGGATATGGCTGGGCAATCGACAACATAAACATCACAGGAACTTACATCCCGACGTGGTCAGGGTTAGTAAGTAATGATTGGAACACCCCTGGGAACTGGACAAATAATGTTGTACCCGGGAATACCGACAACATAATAATTCCATCAACGGGAGTTGTAAATCCTGCCATCATCAGCTCAATTGATGTGCAATGCAACAACCTCGATATCAAATCAGGAGCCGCATTAACCATAGCCTCTGACGGTTCGCTCACAATAAATGGTACTTTAACAAACAACGCCGGTACCGGAGGATTGCTTGTTAAAAGCAGTACCATGAAAACAGGCTCGCTGATACATACAACTGCCGACGTTAGTGGGACTATTGAAAGATATCTTACAAATGCAAATTGGAGTTCGGGAACCGACGGATGGCATATGCTAAGTTCGCCGGTAGCACCGCAACCCATAAGCCCTGAATTTGCCACTGAGCCCTATGATTTTTACTGCTGGTATGAACCTATGAATACCTGGGTAAATTACAGGAATAATACTAGCGCACCAACCTGGAATACCGCCAACGGATCGCCCGATTTTGTTCCCGGTAAAGGATATCTGGCATCCTACGATCAGGATGCAACCAAATTGTTTAGCGGAACCATAAACAGCACCGATATTTCTGTATCGGGATTGGGCATAAGTGCAGGAGCAAACCGCAGCTGGCATTTGTTAGGCAATCCCTTTAGTAGCGCTCTCACCTGGGATGCATCTGTGGCATGGAACCTTACAAACATAGCAGCTGTTGCTAAAATCTGGAACAACGCCAACCAATCATACAGCGATTTTACCGCTTCGCCGGCCTCATTGATTCCGGCCACCAGCGGATTTATGGTTGAGGTAACCTCAGAAACCGGTTCGTTAACGCTTCCGGCTTCCAAAAGAACTATATCGGCCCAGCCATTTCTTAAATCGCAGGAACAGCGCATAATGCTCATTGCCCGCAACCTCGATGCAGGCAATGCTCAGGAAAGCACAATACTTTTCCGCGAAGGAAGCAGTAATGAATTTGACCCAAATTCTGACGGAGAGTTTTTGCCTGGCTACGGCCCGCAGTTTTATTCAGTGGCAGGGACAGAAAAACTAAGTACAAACTGCCTGCCGGGCTATACAGGAGAAACATCAATTCCTTTTCAGTTTATCGCCAATCAGGGGACAAATTTCAGTATTGAAGCATTGCAGATTCAAAATTTCAGTGATGTAGTGTATCTGACCGATTTAAAAACAGGCTATTCGCAAAACCTGACGCAAAACCCATTGTACAAATTTTCAAGCGATGTAACTGACGAACCGAACCGCTTCATATTGAGCTTCAGCGCATTGGGAGTACCACATCTGATATCTGATCAGTTATTTACTGCAACTTACGAAACAGGCACTCTTAAAGTGTGGGCAAGCAAACCATTGGCCATCTTCAGGGTAATTGATGAAACTGGCCGCACTCTCAGCGAATCAGCTAATATGCTTTCTGGAAAAAGCTCAATAAAAATCCTTTTGCCAAAAGGCATTTATATATTACAGGCAGCCGATAAGAAATCAGTTGGTGTTCAAAAATTGTATTCCAACGGTGAGCAATTTTAATGTATTTAATTGTCTTACATCTTCTTATCCACATACTCGGTCAGTTTTCCGAGCATATTCACATAGCTGCCGAATTCGTTGTCGTACCACCCGAAAATCTTGGCATGGCACACCGGAATCATCACATCCTGTGTTAATTCAACACCAAAGTTACGAAGCAGCGCCGGGTTTAGTGCCATAAAACCGGTGCGGGTATGCGTTTCAACGCCTTCGATAACCACAGCAGCACGACGGCCAATCATATCGGCACTTACATTTTGTTCCTCACTAAACTCGAGCAATCCACTGGCCGGGCCATTGGCAGCTTCTTCATAAATTTTATTCAGAAATTCACGGGTTATTACCGGATCACCAATTTCGTTGAGCGGCGAATGAAAAGTAATATTCAGTATAATCAAACTTGCTGTGTTGATAGGAATGCGCACAGAATCGGCCATAAAACCAACTTTCTGAACCTCGGGCAGTATTTTTTCGAGGGCTTTAGTGGCTCCTGTAGAGGTGATAATAATATTGTTGAAAACAGAACGGCTTTTGCGCAAATCACCAGTACCTGCCGATGGCACAGCATCCAGTATACTTTGCGTGCTCGTAGATGCATGGATGGTTGACATTGAGGCGGTTAAAATATTTGAAGTCTCGGGTGTATCGAGCAGGGGTTTTATCATATGCGACAACCCGGTGGTGGTGCAGCTGGCAGCCGAAATGATATGATGCTTATGTACATCAAAATCGAGATGGTTGATACCATACACCATAATACTGGCGTCGGCCGGCATTTTTTGCGTACTGTCCTTTATTTTGAATGGCGCGCTGGCTATCACCTTTTCGGCGCCGGCTTCGAGGTGTCCGCGCAGGCTTCCTTTGGCATAATCGGCTGGTATGGTAGGATCGAGAAATGCTCCCGTGCAATCAACTACCAGCCGAACATTGTGCGACGCCCAATTGATTTCGCGCGGATTGCGGGCTGTGTTTAAAAATTGTACTGGCATACCATCAATTTCAACCAGATTGATTGCCGGATCAACAATCTTAATCTCAGCTTTACTACCCGAATGACCATAAAGGAACGATGAAAGCGAACCGTATGTTGAATCGTTCACCACATTGTGAATGAGTGCATCGAGGTTTTTACCAACCTGCCTTCCAACATTTACGACAATACCGCCGAATTTTTTGGTCAGTATGTGATTCCAAAGGGTTAGTTTACCAATTCTTCCGGCACCGTTTATTCCTAGAAGATTCTTTCCGTTATGTAGTTCCATTATCTTAAGGTTTGGTTGTATAATAGGGTTGCAATATACAAATTACATGAGTTCGGCCAATTTTACGGGGTAATTTCCTAAGTAAATATTTCCGAGGTTACCATCTATGGCCACCAGGTCGCCACTGTGCAATATTCTGCCGTTTACCGTGCAGGTTTTATCCTTCTCATTAACTAACAGTTCGGCGCAATTTACCACACAGGTTTTATCCAGACGCACAGCGGTAACCGCTGCATGCGAGGTAGCCCCTCCCCTTGCGGTAACCAAACCGTCGCAGGTAAATATCATGCCGATATCATCCGGCACAGTATCGGGCCGAATCAGAATTTTATTCTCTTTTCGTTCAGCATAGGCTTTCAGATCGTCCATATCAAAGGCCAGAATGCCATTCATAACGCCTTTGCCGAGGCCAATGCCGCGGGTGAGCAAACTCATGTCACTCACTTTGCAATCGAATACATAACTCAGGTCGGGCTTTCTTATTTCCTGATCGCGGGTTTGCAAAATGTATAAATCGTCGGGGTTTTCACTTTCAAAGGTGAATTCTATTTCCTGATGCGAGAACCCATGCGTTTCGGTGAGCGCTTCGGCAATTTCGAGCAATCGGTTGTAGATACCCGGCACCGCACTTTGCATTGAATAGCCTTTATCACCAAACATTTTTTTGCGTTGCCTTTCGGTTACCGGCCAGGGATGCACAAGCCCGGCTACAATATCTTCGCCTTGGCTCAGAAACGTAAAATCACCGTAAAGGTGAACCCCCGGCTGTTCAAGGTCGGGGGCATGGGTAAACAAAACACCGGTTCCTGAGGTGTGATGCAGGTTGCCCAGCACCATTTTCTGGATTATTACCGCCGTTCCCCACTCATCAGCAATCTGAAGATAATCGCGGTACACCTGGGCCCGCTCACTAGACCAAGATTGTAACACATTAAATATTACCTGTTTCAGCTGATCAAAAGGTTCTTCCTTTACGATTATATCCCGGCTTATTAAAATATCCTTATAAGCAAATGCAATTTCACGCATCTGAACCGGTTTGAAATCAATTTTCTGGTTTACATTATACCGTTGCTTGAAATCAATAATAATGGCATCAAATTCATCGCGCGGAATCCCATAGGCCATACCCCAGCTTTGCAGAAAACGGCGGTAACAGTCCCACGAGGTCCAGCCAAAGTTGGGCTGTTTGCTCAGCACCTCAACAATATGGTCGTTCAGTCCCACATTCAGGTAAGTATTCATTGCTCCAGGCATCGAAATAGCCGTACCTGAGCGTACAGATAGCAGCAACGGATTGTGCGGGTTGCCAAACTGCTGACCGGTAAGCTTTTCGAGTGCATTCACCTGCCGGCGGATCATCAGATCAAGTTCCTTTTCAATATAAGGATTCTGCAAAATGGCCTCCTTGCGCCTGAAAATTTCGGTAGTAAGAACAAAACCCGGCGGAATGGGAAATCCGAGTAAAAACAGTTTCTTGAGGAAGTAGGCTTTTGAGCCCAAAAAAACCTGATTGTCGATTTCGGGTGTTTCGCGGTAAAGCGATGAAATAATCAGGTCGGTATTGTACGACATAATGCTGCGGATAGTTTCTTCGGGGTAAGCATCCACCATAAGCCTGAACGAACCGAGTATACGGCCAATAAAGCCATCGAGCTGCTGCACCATAAATGCCGAAGAAAGCATTTCGCGGTAAAACTGCTCCGATTTGCGTGTAAGAAACTGCTTGCTGCCGGCTTCGTCGCGCTTCATTTCATCGGGGTACAACTGCGGAATAATAACACGTAACTGACGGTCGTAAATACGCAGGAAATATTTGCTGATGATTTCGCGCACACTACCAAGCATAAACTGCAGAATGTTGATATATTGCCCAACCGAGAAACTTGCTGATGAAAGGCTGAATCTGAACATTTTAAGATTCGAATCGTAGCCCTGATCGCTGATGCCGTCAAGCTCGAGCCCTTCGCGGAAGAGCTCCAGTACAATGTAGATGCGCCGCAGGGTTTTGGCAGTAATGTAATCGAGGTTAATGCTGCTGATCAGTTGCTCCATAAGTCCGGCAGCTACTTTCTCAAGCCTGAACACTAACCCAAGCGCTTCAAATTTAGGTTCGCGGTATTTACCATACATACTTGGTATGCCGATGGCAATGTGCCGTTTATGGTAAATATCTTCCCATCCTTCGGTTTTTTCCTCGCTAGTAATTATAGTATTGAGCCTGCGCATAAAGTGAAAAACCTGCTTAAGCGAGCGGTCAGGTGCGTTTTTATCAAGCACAGCCAGTAAGCCTTCGATTTCGGAATGGCTGAAAAAATTAAACTTGTGCAGCAGCGTACCAAGATTTACCGTGTTGAACGAGTACTTTTCGCGCAACAGTTCAATCAGCCTGAAAATGGAATAAAGCCGCTGTTTATCCAATGGGTTGTCGATGGGAATGGATTCCAGCTGCTTGCGGATGTGCTCACTCGATATAGCCATTAGGGCATCGGGCATACAATTAAAACTTTCGCACAATTGGTGCATCAATTCGCTGATACCAGTGTACCACATCGACTGGGGCGAAAGCGATAGCTTTACATCATCGGGCAACTTTTCGTCGAGCGGCAGGGTATTTCCATCGTACCAATAGCGGATGATTAAATTGGTAAGCTCGATGTGCGTGTTATTGCTTTCGGTATGTACCTGCTTGCGCAGAAAATGAATCAAACGGTCGTTGCGGTGCGAGAGTTCATCCATGGCTGTGGTAACCTCGCGCAGTTCGCCTTCGGCTCCGATTTCGTTAAAATAAACCGGGAAAAGTCTGGCCAGCTGCTTTATCTGCTTAAAAATGGGCTTAATATCAGAGTTAAGCAGTGCTGTTACATCGCGCTGGAACAGATCGGTATCCGAAACAAAAACGCCTCCAAGCCGCAGGTGGATAATCAGGGCCGAAAGCAAAGCCCTGAATGTGAGAGGCGAGTATTCTATCAGCTCCATCCAAACGCGGATGTTTTTGATATGATTTTCGTTTACTTCAAGTTGCCAGTCTTTCGAAACGTACATTATCCCCGGCGATTCAAAACCATAGCGAATCAAAAGCTTCTCGAAATGAGCAATATGCAGCTGATTGTCGGTTCTGAATATCTCCTTTCCAAGGGTTAGAATACAATCGAGCACAGTACCCTGATTGGTAGTTTTAAGGTCGTTAAAAAGTTTAAAAATATTATCAAGGAACCCGAACACTTCATCGTTCGATAGCTCGCTTTTTATATTGCGCAGCAAATTGTTGAAATCTCGCAGCAATACATCCTTCTGATTCTGCATACCCTCGAGGTGCAACAGGTAAAGCAGGAAGTAAAACTTTTCATGAAAACGGGCAAAGCTATGGTGCAGTTGCCTGATATGTAGCGATATTTCATTAAATCCGGGAATATCCATCAATGCTTCCCAGCTTTCGGCTTTGCCGGCATCATTAATCAATGCGTTGTACCAAACACTACCAACACTGGCAAACTTGCCGCGACTTTCAGCTGAAAAAAGCTTATTGCGCTCTTTTAGCCACTCATCAACCCGGGTTGAATCGCGCCAATAAACAGCGGTGGCTATCAGTACCCTCCGCGAAAGTTCCAACGCCACCGCTTCAGTATCGCCAGGCCATTGTGCCCTCGAAAGCACCTTGAGCATAAAGGTTGAATTACGCGTTACCGCTTCAGGATTGCTTGTTAGGGTCTCGTCGAGTATTTGCAACAGGGCATGAATCTGAGATTCACGGTTTTGAATCGATTCTAGCAGTTTTTCAAGGTATTCGAGCATTGCATGCACGGCTTCTTCGGCAACTGCTACTGACAGATTACGACGCAGTGCTCCGCCATAAATCATCACAATGGATAGCAGTGCCTGATCAGATTCAGCATGCTTATCGTAAAACCAAAAATCACCCAGACTTATGGTACGAAGCTGGCCAATAACAAATCCGGTGTTAGAAAAAGGGTGATTGTACTCCTTAATACACTCCAGCGCGCGGGAGTGAATACTGTAATAATCGGCCGAAAAATCAATAAATTGCTGATGCCCGGCTGGTATTTGAATATGATCGGTACGTGTTTCTTTCAGGTTGGCAGTCAGCGCATCTGATTTCAGCCTGTTTAGGTTCTCCATCGTTCTTTTTTTTGCTAATATAACAATTACAGGCAGGCTTAGACGCAGCAATGAACAATTATTTGGACGTAGAATTTATATGCAGACATATTGCATACCACAGCCTGGCACTGATATTGGCTAAAAATACTACATTTGCGTTAAAATAACCACCTGATATGGAAACTCTAAATGCAGTGATTGACTGGTATTTGCAAAACATCAACTACCTCACCATTTTTATATTGATGGCTATCGAAGGTTCTTTTATTCCTTTTCCTTCGGAAGTGGTAATACCACCAGCTGCCTATCAGGCTGCCAGCGGCAATATGAATGTTTTTCTGGTGGTGATCAGCGGAACACTGGGCGCTTTATTCGGTTCGGTAATCAATTACTATCTGGCCTTGTTTTTGGGTCGCAAAGTGGTTTATGCTTTTGCAGATACAAGGCTGGCACGCTTGCTGCTAATTACACCCGAAAAAGTTGGCAAAGCCGAAAAGTACTTTATCGATCACGGAAAGAGTTCTACTTTTATCGGTCGGTTGGTTCCGGGCGTAAGGCAACTTATATCAATACCTGCCGGCCTGGCCAAAATGCCTATACGCGATTTCCTGATGTATACTGCCCTGGGCGCAGCCATCTGGAATTCAGTGTTAGCAGCTTTGGGATATTTCCTGTATTCACAAAAAGAACTCCTCGAATTATACTACCACGAACTTTCGCTGGGAATGCTGGGGCTGGGAGTTGTTTTTATAGGATATTTGATTTACAGCGGATTAAAAAAGAAATAATTACATTACATGGCAGGCCCGGCCAATAGATGGAATACAACTGTAGCTCAAAAACTGAGGCAAGAAATCAGATACAGGTTTGGCAGGCAGTTAGCTTTTGCTACACAGTGCAATGAATTATCATTACACATTGCATCCAGCATACATAAAAACATAAGCCCTCAAACGCTGCGCCGGGTTCTTGGATTCATTCACGATCAAACTACACCCTCAGAAACCACCCTCCATTATCTGGCCAATTATTGTGGATTCAGTTCAATGCAAGCACTCATTGACTCTGGCATCGGAAACTCCTCCTACAATCCACATATTGATGATAGGGCACTTCTGATTGAACAGTTTTATACAATTGAACTTTCAGGTGATTATGATTTTAATTATCAAAAGGCTTGTGGCAATATAGCCCGCATCATTCTCGCCGATGAGGAATTGCAAATGAGACTTTCAGGATTTCTATGCCGGAGCAAACAAGCACAAATTTACTTTTTCGAAAGGCATCCGTACATCGACGGATTATCAGGCAATTATCGTAAATTGATTCAGCAATATATACAGGAAAAGAAGAATCCTGAAGCCCAGCTTTTCTCCTATTCACTCTTGCATTTAGGTAGTTTCCTAGCCAATCGAATCAGGGAGGCCGATTCGCTTTTTGAAAAAGTAAATAACATTGAGGCCAATAAATCTATACATCCCTTTGTTCAGGCCAGGGTAGCAATGACAGGCCTCTTACAAGCATTTGCAACGCAAAATAAGGTGCAATACACTTATTGGAAAGAGCAGATGATTGCTGGTGAAATGCGGCAACCAAGAGATGCATCGCTAAGAGCCTATTTCCCATTTTTTCAGTTAATTGCAGCCGAGGCATTCAACCTTACCAATGATTACGATGAATCACTCAGAATGTGTGAAATTGCTGATTCAGATTACAGGGCCACATCCAATTCGCCCATTGAAGAAGGATACTATACACACTTGAAATTAAACCGTTCAATAGCACTTGCTTATACCGGAAAAGAAAGCGAAGCTCGTATATTACTAAAAGAATTAAAATCAAAAGAATTCCCATTTATAATGCAAAAATACTGCCTGATACAGCAAAAGCTGCTTGAACTACATTTAACCAATCAGGATTCACTTAAAAAAAGACCATCCCTCATTACTGAAGTAAAGCAATTAATCTCTGAAACCAGCTTTACCTTTTTCCTTTCAAAAATATAGCGAATTTAACACGGCAAGTGTGTGGATTGATTTGGATTTTTTTTGGTACTGAGATTAAATTTACTTTGCTGATATCAGGAAAGCAAAAAGAATTTGTTCCCATTCCGTTCAGGCAATTCTACTTCGCTTTCCTGGTTTATAAATCAAAAAATTATGAGAACTATTGCCATTTTTGCGCTTATCGCACTTTGTGGCACTACCAGTGCGCAAATAGCTGAAGTTAAAACCGACAACGGGGCCGTATGCATATATCATGAAGGTGACAATTACCCATCCTATTCGTTAACACTGGACCGCGAATGTGAACTGGCCGGATATAACACAAAATACGTAGTTATTGCCTGTAGTGAGTCAGTCCGGATTTATAAAGATAAGGATTACAATGCATCTTATTCGTTTCATATTGACAGGGGCTGCCATGTAAAAAATGTAACAGCCTCTGCAATTATTGTTCAGTATCCCGGGCATTGCCAATATTACGATTTTCAGGGTAATTATTTAAAATCAACCAACGACTAATCATGATAAAATTAGCAGAATTCACCCGCGAATTGCCGGTTACATTCGATGAATTTAACGCCCAATTTGATAAGGAATTGCATTACAAATTAACAGGATGGAATAAACTGATGCAATCGGTCAATCATTTCAGTATAATAGAGCGAAATAGCACTTTTATAAAACTTATTGACAACGGTAAGGATTTGGATTATCTGGAGTATTACAGAGGTTACAAAGACAAAACATTTGTTAAATGCAGTGCGCAGATTAGCCTGATGTATATTCTGGTGGCTATTATCCTGTGCGTGATGTTAATAGGCTTTATTCTGGTACCCGTTCAATTAATTGCGAACATCCTAAGTGCAAAAAGCAGGGTTAATAAGATTGCATTAAACAGCATCAAATTGTTTACTTAAGTTTAATAATATGAAGAAGCTTATCATTAAATTTCTTGTTATATCATTATTATTTCTAACAAATTGTGCTACAAAACTTGATGTTTGCGAGTGCCTGAGTTTTAAGAAGACAATTACCGATCAATACCTTCTTTCAGAAAAGGAGCTTAAAGAAAAGGAAGAAGGATGTGAATGGATTTATCAGGAATATTCAGACATGGAGCTTATACAGAAATGGGCAGAATGCACAAAAAATGAAATAAACCAATCTGAACCATTTTCAGGCAACTCCTTTCAGGCAAACGCCCCTGATAATAATTCAACTTATGAAAATTCTGAGAGCCAGACTAAAGCCTCGAGCTGCTATTATCCAGTGAATGAAAATGGTGATTACGACCAAACGATGGTCTCACTGCATTATTTCACCAATGGTGACGGAAACAAACCATATGGTGAGATTAGGTATACAGATGGAACTACATTTACGATTATACCAAACTGCGAGGGAGCATTTAATTGGTGCATTAGAACCCCCGAAAATACTGAGATCGGTTATTTGAAAATTGATTATGATACAGAGGGCGAGGCATTGTTTCTTGAAACAAAGCAAAATAGCAACTCTAATAGATACTCTGGTTATTTAACCTTTCTTAATGGAACGTTCAGATTGTGGAATTAAATTTTTACCATGAAAACACTTGCCATCATAGGTATTCTTCTTTCATTTTGCGGAATACTGATTTCAATAGCCAATTGGTTCTTTTTTACTTTACAACTTCCTGCAAATAAAATGGAGCATATTTTACCTGGTGGTAAGTTACAAATAACCGTTTGGGGTGGCCTTGAACATCATGAACACTCCTATACCATGCTTGCCTTGTTGATAGGCATATTTGCGTTTTTTCTGGTACAATCGATTAAAATTTTAACAATAAGCAATCCAAAAAATGCTCAAAATGAAAATTAAAGGAATTTACTGGATAACAATCAAACATTTAACAATAAAACTGCTAATCATTTTCTGTTACATTTTAACAGTCCCTATAAGTCTTAAGGGACAAGATACCGGAATGATTAAAAAAAGTATTGAGGCAGAATTGATTCAATGGGAAAAGAAATGAATTTTCGACTCCTATGTAAATAATTCAGTGGTAATAAACTCCCATAAATACGTTCGTGCCAATGCTTGTTTTCTTTTGAATGATGCAGCACTTGCCGGAAATGAAAAATATGAAGGAATTTATTGTAGCGGATATTTTTATGTTAAACGATTCGGTAGTGTGATTAAATCGAATTTTGAATCTTTCATTTTCACAAAAGATGGGAGTAATATTGTTAGAGTATGCTATAAGGACAATCTGGAACAGCGATGTAACCACAGTGCACTTACTGAATAAATATAAAGAAATGCTTACAATTGGAATAGTCATTGGAGTCATTTTTCTGATTGGTTTAGTTGCCAGAGACAAAGGCGATGGTTTTTTGGACACCCTCTCTTCAGGGTGTGCAACAGTTTTGGGCTGGATAATTATACTGGCCATTATCGCCGCTGCTATTTATTTTATACAATAACGCTCAGATTCAGGCCATGTTACGTAAGCACTTAAACTCCATTCTTACAATCTCCCTTTCAACGTTGGCAATTTACTTTTCTGAAGCACAATCCGTTGAATTACCTGCATCGGCATTTACATCCTCTGATTCAGTAAATATTAAAACCTTTGTTTTTGAATTTTGCGATGCATACAATAAGGTGGCTCCACCCATTGCAGATAACAGTATCTTTGAAACACTCGACTCGTTGAGCCGCAATCAGGTTGGTACGCTTTTTAGTGAAATTACGATTTTGGGGAAACACTATACCCCCGAGGAGGTTGGATGCAGCCTAACTGAAATAAACCACGAAGCCAAACATCAGCCATTTATATATTATCAGGCTATTAGAGAGAAAGAATTTGTTAAATTGTATATTATTCAAGGAATAAAAGAATCACTTATCGATGGTAAAATGATTGAAATTAAACTATCAAATCAGGTTCATTAGTTGTTATTAGGTTTTGCAATAGGGTAAAAAAAACAGATGTTTTGGGTAATCGGGATATCACGATTTATAAAGAACCGAAAGTTTTTAAAATCATCAGCCTTCATTTCACAGAATTTAATCAAACATTACCCTATTTCAGGTGTTAAGGGTTTTCTATTCTTCACTTAAGGGTAAAATACTCAATACAATTTGAGTCGATTTCCCAAACTAAATGTAAACCATGAAATCCAAACTTGTTTTAACCAAAGTAAAAGTCAGCCGTCAGCGCGAAATAGCACCCGATGTTTTTGTATTGTCATTCCCCCGTCCGTGGGATTTTACCGCCGGACAGGTGCTGGGTATTGGCGCCCACGAAACCGATGAAGCACGCCTCTACAGCATCGCCAGTGGCGAATTGGATGATGAAGTTGACATACTCTACAATATAAACCCCGACGGAAAATTAACCCCATGGCTGGCCAAAGTTAACACCGGCGACACCATATGGGTAAGTGAACCTTTCGGCACCTTTATCGATAACGGCGACCCCTCGTGGTGGATTGCGTCGGGTACCGGAATAGCACCATTTTCGGCAATGCTACGCACCGGATTGGTAAAAGGAAAAAAGCTGATTCACGGAGGTCGTTACCTTAATTCATTCTATTTGAGCGATCAGTTTGCCGGTAGTTTTGGCAATAATTATGTTAAATGCTGCTCGCGCGAAGAGGCTGAGGGTTTTCATCACGGCCGCATAACCTCTTATCTGAAAGAGATAAACAACCTGCCTGCCAACGAAAAGTTTTACCTTTGCGGCAACGCTGAAATGGTGGTTGAAGTGCGCGATATTCTGATCGACAAAGGAGTACCCTTCAATAACATCATATCAGAAATTTATTTCTGAACATGAATGAGCCTAAAGAACCCTTATTGGGAAAAACACTGGCCGAACTGAATTCGGTTGCCCTTGAACTTGAGCTTCCGAAATACACCGGTGGTCAGCTCGCATACTGGTTGTACAAAACAGATATAACAAGTTTTGAGGGCATGACCAATATTTCGAAGAAAAGCAGGGCAATGCTCGAAGAGCATTATTCAGTAGGGGTTCAGAAACCGGTGAATGTGCAGGAATCAAAAGACGGAACAAAAAAATACCTCTTTAAAGCAGGCAACGGCAAATTTATCGAAGCAGCTTATATCCCTGATGGCAAAAGACATACATTGTGCGTTTCGTCTCAGGTTGGCTGTAAAATGGGTTGCCTCTTCTGCATGACAGGCAAACAGGGATTTCAGGGGCACCTGAGTGCCGGCGAAATACTCAATCAATTGCGCAGCATTCCTGAGCGAGCAGCTATGACCAATATCGTATATATGGGTATGGGCGAACCTTTCGATAATTTGGATGCCGTTATGAAAAGTCAGGAAATCCTTACCGCTGAATACGGCTTTGCCATCAGTGTGCGCAAGGTTACGGTATCAACCATAGGTATAGTTCCGGCCATGCGCGTGTTTCTTGAGCAAAGCAAATGCAACCTTGCAGTGAGCCTTCACACACCTTTTGATGAGGAACGCCGGCAGTTGATGCCCATTCAGAATGTGTATCCGTTAACCGACGTGATTGATACCATACGTCAATTTGATATTGGCAAATATCGCCGTGTTTCGTTTGAATATATCATGTTTAAAGGCGTTAACGACACCCGCCGGCATGTAAACGAACTGGCACGCGTGTTGAACAAAGTAAAGAGCCGCATTAATCTGATACGCTTCCATCCGATACCTGGCACTCCGCTGCTCGGGTCAGATGAGGATGCTATACTCAATTTTCAACGGGCGCTCAACGACAAAGGAATTGTCACCACACTCAGGGCTTCACGCGGTCAGGATATTGATGCTGCTTGCGGGCTGCTCTCAACCAAAGAGCTGGTAAAACAACAGGCCGCGCTTGAATAGGCCTCTTACAACTTGCTACTGAATCGTAATTGATGCGAAATTTAACTGAAGGAAAGCCAGGCAAATTAATATTACAGTTTGCCGCCCCTATGCTGATAGGTAATGTTTTTCAACAGCTATACAATGTAGCCGACAGCATTATTGTTGGCAAATTTTTAGGCAAGGAAGCCCTTGCTGCAGTTGGATCCTCGTTTCCGCTGATTTTCATGCTGGTATCATTTATTATTGGCATTGCAACCGGTACAACTATTATAATTGCACAGTATTTCGGTGCACGTAATATAGAAAAGGTAAAACGATCCATCGACACACTCAATATTGTGCTTTTGGCAGCATCGGTACTGGTAACTGCTTTTGGTATTGCTTTCAGCGTTCCTATTTTCAGGCTTATCCGCTTGCCCGAAGAGGTAATTTCGGGAGCATCATTGTATATGAATATGTACCTCACCGGCACCTTCTTTTTCTTTGGCTTCAATGGCGTAAGTGCTGTTTTGCGCGGTTTAGGCGACTCAAAAACACCGCTATATTTTCTAATCATATCAACCATTGCCAATATTTTTCTCGACCTGCTTTTTATTGTCGTATTCAAGTGGGGAATAGCCGGAGCTGCATGGGCAACAGTGATTTCGCAGGGAGGTGCATTGGTTACACTTATTTTTTACCTCAACCGCACCCACCAACTGGTTCGTATTACATGGCGTAAGCCGGTATGGGACAAGGAAATATTTGTACAAAGCATCCGAATAGGCCTGCCAACCGGTTTTCAGCAAACCTTTGTTTCACTAGGTATGCTTGCGTTACTGAGAATTGTAAACGATTATGGAACCGCCACAATAGCTGCATACAGCGTAGCCAGCCGCATTGATGGGTTGGCCTCGTTGCCGGCAATGAACTTCGGAGCTGCGCTATCAACCTATACCGGTCAGAATATAGGTGCCAATAAAATAAAACGTGTGCGTGAAGGCTTGGTGGCTACACTCAACATCTCAAGCCTGGTGGCTGTAAGCACTTCGATTCTGATTCTAATTTTCAGGCATGAACTTATGGCGCTTTTCAGTTCCAACCATGAAGTGATAGATACAGGAGCCCGCTACCTGCTGATTGTTAGCGGTTTTTATGTTACTTTCTCGAGCATGTTTGTGATAGGCGGGGTAATGCGCGGTGCCGGAGATACCCTTATTCCCATGTTCATTACCTTGTTCTCACTGTGGATTGTGCGTATCCCTTTTGCCTGGATACTATCACACCGCATCGGCGAAGATGGCATCTGGTGGGCCATCCCTATCGCATGGTTTATTGGAATGGCACTTTCGTATATTTACTATCGCTTAGGCCGTTGGAAAAACAAAGCAGTTATAAAACAACCGGCAAATACAACTATGACTGAAGAACCGAACGCGATTAAGTAGAACTATTGTACTTAACCCTGAAGCATCGTAAATCAGGAATTTTCTGGTAATACTATCTTTTCAAAAAGATTGTTGATATAGAGCATAGCTACCCCAAATAGCACCGCTACAACAATAAGTATTGTGCTCAGCAAACCCTCAAGGCCAAACGAAAGCTTCATCAGGGTAGTGGAAATAATAAATCCTGAATTGCGGATAACAATGTTAAACCGGTCGGTATTTAAAAACGAAATTAAAAGCAACAAAACATCAGTTAAGATAAGGATGGTAAAGAACTCGTCAAAAAATATCCGTTTCAGATTCATCACAGGTTCATACAGTTGACTGCCCGAATTAAAGGTTGCCGAAATCCAGCCACTGAATCCGTACACGGCCAATACCAGAAAAACCGGTATAAGCACCATTGCCATGATATTTTTTATCCGGATAAACCGTACCAGCTCAGCCGATAATTGAGCAGCAACAGTGGTTTGCGAAAATTTACGCTGATTCAGGCGGTAAAAAACATAAATCAGGAAAAATAAAATAAGCGTGGCAACAAGGTCAACCGAGAACTGCTGGTCGTTTGTAATGTGAAACCAGCCAGGGCTGAATTCGAGTTTCGCCAGGTCTTTAAAAAGATTTCGGATGAGGATAAGAGTGATAATCTCGTATTGCTTGCCAATGTATATTGTGGTAGATTTAGGCAGATAATACACCATCAGATATACTTCGTAAATAAGAATAAATGAAAACGGAGTATAAATAGCTGCCACCGGATTGGTAAACAGACCGGCTTCATCGGTAAAAGGTAGCAGTCCGGTACTGTTAAGAAAAACCAGCAAAAGGTGCAGCAGAAAGCTAAATACAGCCAGAGAAATAATCAATACCTCACCGCGTTTGCGTACGCGGGCAGAAAGCAAAAAGCTGTAAAAAAAATCATAGAGACTGCTAACTTTCAGCATCATAAAAGGGTTTTATTAATACAACGGGCTACTGCCACAGGCAATCATTTACAAATATACTATATTCAGGCCATGCAAAAGCGGCATTGTAAAAGCATAAAGCATACAGTTATCTGGCAGCCTTTATCTCATTCAACACATCTGAAAGGTAGTCGGTCTGCAATTCCTGTATTTCCAGTAATTTCCGGTTTTGATGAATCAGCAGATGGTCAATTTTCTCGCTCAGCAATTTAATTTCGAGTTCGGCTTTAAGATTTATTTTGTAGTCATGCTCGGCCCGCAAGCGATCTTTCTGTTCCTGCCGGTTCTGGCTCATCATAATAATGGGAGCCTGTGTGGCAGCCAGACATGACAAAATAAGGTTGAGCAATATAAAAGGATAAGGATCGAAACTACGATTGGCCAATAGATAAAGGTTTATCAGCATCCACAAAAGGATAAAACTGAAGAAAACAATAATAAATGTCCAGCTGCCGCCAAAGGCTGCAATTTTATCGGCGAGCCGCTGGCCGGCGGTAAGGCCCGATTCAATTTCGTCCTGAATATTTTCGCTCAGCACCGAATTGTTGCGCACAGCATTCATTACATCTTCGTCAATTGCAGCCAATTCGCCGGTTTCCTCATTGATGAGCAGGGTTACGTACTTTCTCCGATAGGTGTTCAGCTCAGCCAGTGAAATTAAATCATCGGGTCCGAAACCGGGATAGTCTGCTTTGATAAGACTTAATACTGCTTCGCGGATATCACTTCCTTTAACGCCATCGCCCCGGTTTAGAAAATCGCTACTAATGGCACTTTTACCTATTTTACTCTGATTTGAAACTGCCAAAGTACCTAAATTTTAAAATATAACAATGCTGCCTGCAAAATAGCATAACGCCAAAGTTAAAAAAATTAAAAAGCCCCGCAGTAGGCAGGGCTTTTACACACAAACAAAAAACAACTAAAAAGAAGAAATGCGGATGAAATTCTTTCCCGGTGTAAGTGACAATCCGCAACGCCTAGGTGCCTTATTTCCAACTACCTCACCACAGGTAGGACAAACATAATATGCATCGGGCAACTGTTCTTCATGCTTTTCGGCCAGGGCTTTAAGAGCGGCTTGATATAGCCTTGTATTATTGAGCCCGCTTCGGTAAGCATAATTCAAACTTGTTAGCAGCATCGGGTTACCAGCCACGGTTGCATTGCTAATATATTGAGGATAAAGAACATTCATTTCATCTGTTTCGTTCTCAAGCGCCACTTTCAGATTCTGGCCGGTTGTTCCAACCGAGAAATCGGGTGAAAATGGCTCAATCGTTTTGCCAGCTTCTTCGAGCACTGCCCGGTGGTTGTCTGCATGTATCCCTTCCGAAATTGCAGTTGCTTTAAAAAGCAGGGCAATGCGGTCGTGTCCCTCTTTGGCAGCACGATGGCTAAAATCGTCATTCCGCGCCGATGCTACCGACTCATCCTTCAAAGCAGTACTTAAATTCACCAGGCTGAGCTCGTTGAAGTTTAACGTAATCTCATTTTCGATGCCTGATTCGTATTTACCTGCCATCCCATTTTCAGGCGCCGGGCTTGCATTGCACTTCCCTACCATTGTGCCCGGAGTAATCATCTGGGCTTCATCGCTGCACGATGCCGGCAAAAGCATCAATACAAAACATGGTATCACAAGTAAACGAATCCTGATATTCATATTTGATTCTAAATCATCAGATTCAGGAATTGCAAAGATGGTACCATGTACCTTTAACAAAGGTTTGACTAAACTTAAGATTTGCTTAATAAATTAAAAATGAGCAACCGAGGAAGCTTCAGTACAGGTTTATAACTTCAGGCTGAAGCCTTGCAAGCAGGAATACAACTCTTTTAAGCAGTTGTTATTCAGTGCGAAAACGAAGAATAAAAGTAGTTCCACTACCTTCGGTGCTTCGCACGTTAAGGGTAAACTGCTGTAGCTCGGCAAGGTTGCGAGCAATGGAGAGGCCAAGTCCGTGACCCGATGAACTCCGCGATTCATCGGCACGATAGAAACGGTCAAAAATATGTGGTAATTTTTCCTGACTGATACCAATTCCATCATCAGCAATCAGCAGTGCTGATTCAGATTCAAGCCAATCAACAGTGATTTTACCGTTTTCACGTCCGTATTTGATGGCGTTGCTAATCAGGTTGTCAATCATCAGCTCAAGGTAAATTTTATCGGCACTCACCTGAACGGTGTCAGGTACTGTGCAAATCAGCTGAATAGAGGCTGCTGAGGCTGCCTGTTCCCATTTTGTGGTAAGATTACACAAAAAACCGTAGAGATTGATGGTTGATTTGTTTACCGAAAGTAACCCAGACTCGCTGCGGGCAAGCTGCAGCAGATGTTCGAGCAACATTTCGAGCCGATCAACCATAGCTATGATGCTATGGATGCTTTTTTCATACTCTTTTTGCTCACGGGGCCTGCGTACGAGTACCTCGAGCGTACCCCGAATGGCTGCAAGCGGGGTGCGTATTTCGTGCGAGGCGTCGCTGGTAAACTGTTTTTGCCGCACAATTGAACCTTCGATGCGGGTAAGCAACTCGTTGATTGTGGTAGTCAAATGATACAGTTCATCGCGGTGAGCGGGCAACTCAAGGCGATTGGCAATATTTGCAGCTCCGATAACTGAGGCTGTCTCGATGAGTTTATTAACCGGTGCAATTGCAGTTGATGCGGCAACCGACGAAGCTATAAACAATACTATCAACACTACCGGAAACGATATTATAAGCACCCATACCAAATTGGTAAGTACACGGTGTGATTCTTCCTGTGAAACTGCGATGGTGAGTTGCCCAATGGTGTGGCCAACACCGTTTTGTATGGCAAACTGGCCCATCCGGATGCGTTTTCCCCCAATTTCAGCATCGGTGTACTGCGAAATTCGGTTGTCCTGATTTACCGGAAAACTGCCATCAAGCATATTGGCCGACAGAAATACAATACGTCCTTTGAAATCGGAAATCTGAAGGAAGGTGGGATTCACTTCAACATGCCTGTGTTCCGATTCTTCCCATTCAGGCATTTTGTTGATGATGATTGAATCACCTATCCACACAAGATTACCGTACACTTCCTTCTTTTCAGTGAGAATGTCATGATCGAGGTGCCTTACCGAAGTAATATGAACTACTGTGTAAACTGCAATAAACACCAATGCCGAAACAATTGCTGCTGTTACAGTATTAAAAATGGCAATCCGGTTTTTGAATTTCAAACTCATTCAGTGTCATCAATTTTATAGCCTACTCCTCTTACGGTTGTTATAAACGAAGGTTGCCCGGCAACATCGAGTTTCTTGCGCAAAGCATTGATATACACATCTATTACTGAGTTATCGTAATCAAAGTGGATATCCCACACTTTTTCAATAATCCGGGTACGGCGGCATACCTTCCCTTTGTTTCGCAACAGGTATTCGAGCAGCGCAAACTCCTTTTGGGTAAGCTCAACCAGTTGACCTGAACGCATTACTGTATGTTTTTCGATGTCCAGTTCAATGCTTCCGGCAGTAAATACTACCGAATCGTTTTCATTTCGCCGCATAAGCACCCTGATACGTGCCAGCAGTTCTTCAAACGAAAAAGGCTTGCGGATATAATCGTTTGCTCCTGAGTCGAGCCCAAAAACCACATCGTCAACAGCATCTCGGGCCGTAATAAAAATAATCGGCACACCTTTATTTTCGTGCCTGATAGCACGGCATATTTCAATACCACTCATACCTGGCAACATCCAGTCAAGCACAATAACATCATATTCCTCAAGATTATTCAAAGCAAGCTGAAGTCCTTTTTTACCGTTGTCGGCAATATCAACAGCAAAACCTTCTTCAACCAGCCCGTCACGAATAAAATTGGATATGGTAATTTCATCTTCAACTAATAGAATACGCATTTCCTGGCTAGTGAGGGACGCTCAAATATACAATATTAGCTGATACATCAGCGTCTGGTTCTGCTAAATAACTGCCGATCAGGTAATATTGTTCATTGGCAGTAACTGAACCGCAATTATAAACCAGGCATCAGAAATTCTCTTCAGACGTTTCCGACATATCGGGCAGTTTGTTTTCAACACCTGCACCATGTGTAAAAACGAGCTTTCCGCCAAGGTATCCTGTACGAACCACCGAACCCGAAAGCAGGAGAAAAAGCATTAAAACTATAAGTTGCAGCCAATTTTGGCGAAGCCTGAATATGATTTGTGCCGATTTAAGCAACGAAGCTATAATTGCCAGCCACATAGTAACAAGTGCCGATTCTTCATGTACCTCAACAGGTATCTGCAAAATACCCCTTTCGATACCATCGCCTGCAAAATTGCCACTGGCATAGGCAATCATAGTTCCGATAGTGCCAATTGCAAGCAAAAAAATGGTGATATGGCCAAATAAGGGCCTACGTGTATAATAAGCGAGTAATTCACTTATAAAGGCTGTTATGATAAGTGCAATGGGAAAGTGGATGACCATTGCATGAAAATGCGTTGCCGAAATCATTTTTTTAAGCAAAGATCGCCTGGTACCGGTTAAATCCAGATTGAGCCTTTCTTAAAAATTGCTTAATTCGGCGCGCAAGGCCATACATTTATTGAGCAAAGCGAATGGCGGCATTGCTGATTAGGGGAAATTATTGCGGTAGGTTGCTCCAAAGCTGCGCAAGCGGGTAGGCAAACCCCGCCATAACCAGTAGTATCAGAAATGGCCGGTTAATGTTTTGCCAGGTGTAATTGTGGTTTTTAATGGCGTTAACTGCATGGTTGGCCGCCGACATTAAAAAGAAAAACATAAAAACAAACAGAATTGTCAATTCAGCCAGCAGCCCCCAGCCCAAAAAGAATACCAATACCGCCGTTACAGTGAATGATATGAGCGCAAAAGCCGATTGTTTCTGATAATTGCTACCAACCTCATATCCTTTGGCTTCGGCGGCCTGCCTGCCAAAAAACAAACCTTCGATGCCCGATAAACCGGCAATGGCAACAATAACCAGTGGCACCATAATATGCAGCTGTCCGGCAGCATCATATTGGGTTTCACCGGCAAAACCAACCTGATAGCCAAAATAGAATGCGGCTCCAACAAGCACAATTCGCGTAATATCAAGAATATCAGACATCATAATAGGTTAATTTTATTGATAAATCAGATTCATCATTAGCATGAATGCTATTGCGAAACCAATGTACGGATAATTGTTGAAACTGCCTTTGCTTCATTATTATAATGATGATTGCCGTTTAATAATTGAACGGGTACACCGGTTGATTTAAATTTATTCACAATTTGCGTATCTTCCTGATTGCCAAATACACAAACCGGATGAAATGCTTCAATTTTAGCCATTTGCTGCACTACATAGTACTTTCCCAGTGTATTCAAATTGAGCATATCAGCCACATGAATCTCAAAATCGCAATCCGGATCGGGAGACAAACAAATTACTTTCCTGAGTTTTTGAGATATCTGAGGTGTAAATCTGTCGGCAACAAAAGGAGCAACACCCTCCCCAAAGGAATATCCGACCAGAATAAAGTTTTGCTATCCCACCTTTGCATGTAGAAAAGGAGTGCTTGCTGAAGCGCGTTTGCTGTTTCCTGGGGTTCTCTTCCATTCCAGAAATATTTCTGAGCATCAAGGCCTAAAACCGGCATTCGGTGAGCAGCGTGATTAGCGCATATTTCCTGATCAAAACTGGTCCAGCCACCATCACCGGATATAAATAAAACAAGAGGCTGGTTGGATGCAATGGCTGCAGGAAGTATAGTGAGCGGCAGATTACCTGTATTCTGACCTTCAATTTTATCCATATCAGGCACATTCTCAGCATTTACTCTTTCAGCATAGTCGGGTTGATTGAGCAATTTATGGTATGCCGAGAGGTAGTAGCCCTGCCAGATTCGTTTTACCGAAAAGCCATGGCCTACCGCTGGCAACGAAATAAGTTTGGCACCCGGAACCTGCGCAATGTATTCTCTTACCACATTGTAAGGGCAAACCTAGTCAATACCTCCGGCCATTACAATAAACGGTGCCGGTAAGTTTTTGCACGGCTCAAGGTAATACGAAAAATTGCTTTTCAGGATATGCGACGACAACCCCGATCCCTTGCAAAGCGGTTGATTAAATTCAATATCCGGGCAAAAGCTTTAACAGGAACGAGTTCGGGGCTACCCACCAAAAAGAAATTGTAGAGTGTAAACTTTATAGATTCCCAAAAACTGAAATCGACGTTAAACTGTTTTTTATCGAGAAAATAAAAACCAATAACTCCGTATAATAATGTGGCCACAACAGCCAGCAGGGCAGTTTGTAAACCAACCGTTCTGAGCCGGGGATTGGTACGTTTGTAATATTCCTTTTTGGTTGATAAAAGCAAAATCAATACAAACAATGCAAAAAATGCTTCTTCAAAATCAATGGCTTTGGTAATATTACCCACCAGTGAAATCACACTATGTACAACTGCAAACCACCATGCATTGCGTAAGCCTTTAAGCAAAAATGCCGCGGTTACCAGCGAGAAAACTCCTGCCGTAAGCACCAGATAATTAGTCGCTCCTTAAAATAGATATAAACAATTGAATGTCAATAAATTAATTTTATTTTTCTATTCTTTTTAATGCAGGAATTTGTATCTTTAATGCATAAAA
>Ga0172373_10002012_pt1 | contig 31871 bp, 26 predicted proteins | sample Lak10m_2_FD_114546 | JGI IMG/M metagenome (GOLD analysis project Ga0172373, IMG submission 114546) | Freshwater microbial communities from Kabuno Bay, South-Kivu, Congo - kab_092012_10m | ecosystem: Environmental > Aquatic > Freshwater > Lake | place: Democratic Republic of the Congo...
TTAACTTGCTCAAGCGCGACACCTCCAAAAGCAGCCTCCGCCAAAAACGTTTTCGAGCAGCGATGGATAACCAATTCTTGCTCCACCTTATCACTCAACTTTGAAGCGATTACCCTGCCACCAACCTTATCAGTCCGGTAGTGGGTTATCACGATGCAGCACTTCACACTAGGGGTTGATAAAGGGTAATCCGCTGCAATCCCCACTCACCGTCCCCATCGTACCCGGCTTATTCAGCCACCATGAATTGAAATAGTTCGTTTTCCACCAGTCCTGCCCGCCGCTATTCCAACGCCCAACTGGAATGAGTTCATAGCCTGCCTGCACCTGATCGAAAATCAAAGAAGGATCAACGGCGGGTTGCGTGTAAATCAACTCAGTGCCGCTAAACGTAATCAGGCACGGGCCACCCGGTACCGATGTAGGAGAAGGTGGGTTTGTGGGCTGTACAGGTGGATTTGTCGGTTGAGGCGGTACAGCGGTCGGCGGCACTGAAGGCGGCACCATCACATCCAGTCCCACACAGTTACCAGCGGAATTCACCGCCGATAGCGCCGCCCATCCATTTATGCCGTTGTATTCAACGTTGTACCATGATTCAGTCGGGTCAATTCCCAGAACAGTCGCAGATGTGCCGTCCAAAAGTGCGACAAGAATGGGAGCATTGGTGCTGGCACTCTGCCGGATGTTCGCGCCACCAGCAAACTTGGGTGTCACAACGCACACACTGTTGCCGGATTGTTCAACCGCAGTTGGGATAATCACCCCACCCTGCCCGCACTCACCACCGGAAACACCGATCAAACAAAGTGTAAATTGTACGGGATCAGCAACCCCCTCATGTGTGATCAGTATACGATACACATTGCTGCCAGCGGGAATCCGCAAACGCGCACCACTGAGTTCAACTTCCAGTTTGCCCACAGTCTGCCCCGTTGTGATATTCACAAGACTCATCGCTGCGCCCTGCATCGGGTTCAAACTCTCGTAGTATAGATAGGCAGGTTCAACCATCGCGCTAAAGCGATAGAGCGACACCTGGCCGGATCCATTGACTCCACCACTAACCACGTTTCCCGGTTGCAAATCCATCACCGCAACCGATGCTTCACTTTGAACCAGCGCCATCACAGTACCAGTTGCCGCTTCGAGTGCCCCGATCTCAACAATATAAGCACCTGCATCCAGCACCGAATCCAGCACGACCATAGGCTCGGCAGCAAGATTCATCTGGTTGGCAATCACCGCCCCATCTCGCAAAACTTGAACAGTAGGGTGTACCGTATCACTCAGAACTTGTATGGTAATCTGACTGATCTGATTGAGCGTATAAGCATATCGAATGCTTTCGCCTGCTATAGCAATCTGACCAATAGAAGGTTGCCCCACAACAAGAGCGCCATTCAGCACATCCTGAGCGCCAGTGATGGAGCACACAGATACTAGCAATCCAACCCATAATACAAACAACCCGCGTCTCATAGCGTGCTTCCCCCACTCCCTTATTTACATAACCAACATTGTCTCTAAAATATCGTGATGAACCACCTTGAGCGTGACACCACAAAACAATGTACAACACAATAACAAAATAATCTTACAATCCAAATACATGAATTGCTGATTTTTCTCCGGGCTGTCAACTTGCGGGGCATGCCTGTTCGTGCTAGACTCCCAACGATAATTTAGGCGAAACATATCTCAATATGCCAGACAAAATTCTCATAGTAGATGACGACATTGACAGTCTGAAGCTTATTGGTCTCATGCTTCAGCGGCATGGTTATGAAGTATCTGCGGCCAACGCAGGCAATCAGGCTCTCTCAAAAGCCACTGCCGAACATCCAAATCTCATTATTCTGGACGTCATGATGCCCGATATGGATGGCTATGAGGTCTGCCGCAGGTTGCGGGCAAACCCCGAAACAAAAGCCATTCCGATTATCATGTTCACCGCTAAAACGCTGGTGGATGACAAGGTGGCAGGCTTTGAAGCGGGTGCCGACGATTACCTAACCAAGCCAACCCACCCGGCGGAATTAGCTTCGCGTGTTAAAAATATTCTGGCACGCAACACGGGTCAAAAACGCCCTGAAACCAATAAGGGCTATGCCATCGGCGTCTTGGGAGCCAAAGGTGGCGTGGGCACCACCACAATTGCGCTTAACCTTGCAGCGGCGTTTGTTCTGCGTGGCGAAAACGCGATTTTGGCCGACTTCCGAATGGGTGCAGGTGCCATTGGCTTACACATTGGTTTCCCACAATCAACGGGCATGGCAAATGTAATCAGCAAAGCATCCGGCGACATTCGCTCAAACACCATCGAACCGGAGTTGGTCACTCATCAGTCCGGGCTGCGTGCGCTCTTATCGTCCCCGCGTCCGCGTGAAGCCACCACAAACTTCGCTGTCGATTCGATGTTGGCAGCAGTTCGCGCCTTGCGCACGATGGGTCGCCCTGCCGTCTTTGACCTCGGTTCTGGCCTTACCCCAACCGTCACACGCCTTCAACGTGAGCTGGATCAGGTCATCTTAGTCGTCGAACCTAATCCGGTTGCACTCTCACTGGCCCGTGAAATACTTCGGGAACTCGAATCCGATAGCGCCGGTGGTCGTATTCAAGTCGTTGTGGTCAATCGAGCGCAATCCAGTATTCAAACTCCGTGGCCCGAAGTCGAAAACTCACTCGGACAAGAACTTCGTGCAATCATTTCGGCTGCGCCCGATCAAGTGTTTCAAGCGATGCGGGCGGCTGTACCTTTCGTCGTCTACCAACCCAACACGGTCATTTCTAGCCAGATGATGAAACTGTCGGAAGATTTGAACACACGAATCAAAACACTCGCTGGGGGCGAAACACGCCCCTGATAGTTCGACCAGTGAATGATGTTGGAAAACTCAATTGCGCGTGTGGCTGATCTGCTGCGGCAGTCTAAAGAAGCAGTTGCCTTTACAGGCGCCGGTATTAGCACGCCATCTGGAATCCCCGATTTTCGCAGCCCCAACTCTGGACTATGGGACAAAGTAAACCCGGTTGTCGTTGCGAGTATTTATGGGTTTCGGCTGAACCCTCAAGCATTCTACAATTGGATTCACCCGCTTGCAGAACTCATGATGAATGCCCAGCCCAATGCGGCACATCTTGCGCTGGCACACATGGAACAGGCGCACTCGCTCAAAGCAATTATCACGCAAAACATTGACATGCTGCATACCCGTGCCGGTAGCAAAACCGTTTTTGAGCTACACGGCCACCTGCGCGAAGCCACCTGTGTCCACTGCTTCAAAATATTCAACGCGGAACCAATTATTCGGCAATTCCTCCTAGACCATCAGGTGCCGCATTGCCCTGAGTGTGGCGGGGTCATCAAGCCCAATGTCATCCTGTATGGCGAACAACTTCCCATCCAGCAGTTTCTCGCTGCTCAAAATGCTGCTCGAAAAGCGGATGTGATGATCGTCATCGGATCATCCCTCGAAGTCGCACCCGCCGCCGATCTTCCAATGCTCACCGTTCGCGGGGGTGGCAAACTGATCATCATCAACTTTGAACCCACCCATCTTGACAGTCAAGCCGACATCGTCATCCATGATGATGCGTCGCAATTCCTCCCCAAACTGCTTCAGCGCATGGAGTTCACTCAATGAAACCCTCTCAGCAACCGTTACCAACTGTAGAACCCCTGATTGAACGTTACCAGCGCCTGATCGAAATCAGTCAGCAGTTGAACTCCACACTTGACCTCAATTCTTTGCTCCGCAAGATCATCTGGGCTGCCAAAGAGCTAACCTATACCGAAGCTACCTCCATTTTGCTCGTTGATGCTTCCACCGGTCATTTGCGCTTTGAGATTGCTTCCAATATCAAGCCGCAGGATATGGAAGACATTATTGTTCCCAAAGGTACAGGAATAGCAGGATGGGTTGCCGAACACGGTGAACCCCGTGTGATTGATGACGTGACCACCGAACCCACATGGAGTAAGCGGGTAGATGACACCATCGAGTTCACAACCCGCAGTATCCTCGCCGTACCACTGCGTACTCATAAAAAGGTGATCGGGGTTCTCGAAGCGATCAATAAGATTGGTGGGGGGAAGTGGGATGAAAACGACATCAACATCCTCACGACCCTTGCAAGTCAGGCAGCCATCGCAATCGAAAATGCCCGCCTGTTCCAGCAAAGTGACTTTATCGCCGAAATGGTACATGAACTTCGCACGCCACTTGCCGCCCTAAAAGCCAGCACCGTGCTGCTGTTGCGACCGGATTTACCCGATAGCAAACGTTCCGACATCATTCATACCATGCACGGCGAAACCGAACGCCTCAGCCGTCTAACCACAGACTTTTTGGACTTGGCACGCCTCGAGTCCGGTCGTGCTCGTCTGGATATGAGCCACTTCGACGTGACCAAGCTCCTCGAAGAAAGTGTGGATGTGGTCATCCCGCAGGCGAACGATAAGCGCGTCACAATCCATATTGACGGAGACCCATTCATCGCAAATGCCGACCGCGGTAAAGTAAAACAGGTTCTCCTAAACCTGCTCACCAACGCGATAAAATACAATCGAGAAAATGGCGGTATTTTCATCACCGTCCAGCAAGTCACTGGAGTTGAAGACCAACCCTATGTCCAGATTTCAGTACGCGACACGGGTTACGGAATCTCCAAAGAGCATCAAAAACACATGTTTGAAAAGTTCTATCGTGTAGCAGACACCGCCGGCTTTACGCAAGGAACAGGGCTGGGGCTGGTCATCGCCCAGCATATTGTGCAAGCGCATAGCGGTCAAATTACACTGGAGAGCGAGCAAGGCGTGGGGTCAACCTTTGCCTTTACCATCCCTATCACTTCCAGCCAAGATTAGCCTGTTGTAGCAAGAACTTCAATAAAAAACAGGGGCACGCGCCCCTGTTTTTTTATCGTCTCTGCGATGTGGCTTAAGCTAGGCTTCCGATTCAGATACCCGAAGCTCCTGCTGCTTCCGCGCAAAACGGAACGGGAATTCGCCCTTCTGCCATGATACCAGAAGCGGCACCGCGATGAAGATGGACGAGTAAGAACCGGTCAGCAAACCGCAAAACAGAATAAACACGAACTGCGTGATGCTCGCCCCGCCAAACACCATGATCGCAATCAACACAAAGAATACGTTGATCTGCGTCATAAGTGACCGGTGCATCGTCTGCAGCACGCTGCGGTTGATGATTGTTTCGTAGGATTCACCCAGATGGCGCGGAATATTCTCTCGAATACGGTCGAACAGTACAATCGTATCCTGAACTGAGAAGCCCACCACCATGAGCATCGCTGTTAAGAACAGCGCATCAATTTCCCAGTTGAACAGCAAACCGGCCAGCGACTGCACAGCCGCCACAATCAACACATCATGGAACATGGCGATGATCGCGCATACCCCATAACGAAACGCATCCGGCACTTGGCGGAAGGCAAGAACGATAAAGCCGGTCACGATGACAGCCGCCACCAGTACCGCGAAAACCGCAGCCTGTGTGACTTCCTGCCCGATTATCGCAGACACGTTTTCATCGCGTGAATTATCACGATCCAACGGAGAAATCGTATTCAGTGCGCTCAGAATCTGCCGTTTCTCAGATTCGGTATGATACCCTGCACGCACTGACCAGTGATTATCCTCAGTTGCACCTAACTGCTGAATGATCGTGTTCTCATCACCAAACTGGGAAAACACATCTCGCAGATTGCTTTCAGTAGCACCTGCTTGTGTGAACTTCAGTTCGTAGATGCTGCCGCCTTGAAAGTCAATGCTCATGCGAAAGGCTTGCCCGGTGGTCGCAATCGAATAGGCCATGATGAGCAAACCGGGAATGATGATACATAGAGACAGCGTATAGAACCAACGTCGTTTCTGTACAAGACTAAACATGGTCGTCTTCCCCTCGTCCTATACGCCCAACAGCCATGTGCGGCTGCGGATCGGTTCGCTAAATAGACCCAGTAGGATATAGAGCAACGTCCGCGTCACAATGATCGCGGTAAATAGGTTCGTCATCAAACCCAGCGCCAGTGTGACCGCGAAACCACTCACCACGCTCGCGCCGGGGGTTTGACCGAAAAGGAACAGAACGCCGCAGATCAAGATGGTCGAAAAGTTAGAATCGCGGATTGAACTCCACGCACGCGAGAAACCTTCGTCAGCCGCATCGTGCGGTGTTTTCCCGCCGCGTAGTTCTTCGCGCATACGCTCGAAAATCAGAATGTTGCCGTCCACCGCCGCGCCAATCGAGATCAAGAAACCGACAATCGCCGAGAGCGTGAGAGTGACCGGAACTAGCTTGAAAATCGCCATGTTGATAGCGATGAACACCAGCAGAGCCAGACTCGCCGCGATGCCGGGAACACGGTAGTTAATCGTCATGAACAACAAAACGATAACCACACCGATGACACCTGCGCGAATGCTCAGATTCACCGATTCTTGCCCCAGCGTCGCACCGACCGTTTCGCTGCTCAACACGCGCAGCGGGATTGGCAGCGCACCAGACCGCAGTTGCAAAGCCAGTGCTTTTGCTTCGGCCTCCGTAAAGCTACCTTCAATCACGCCACCAGTATCCAGTCGTGCGCGGATCGTTGGCGCGGACAGTACCACACCATCCAACACAATCGCCATCGGTTGTCCGATGCTGTTCCCGGTGAACGGGCCAAACACCTTACCACCCTCAGTGGTGAGTTCAAACTGGATCACCCAACGACTGCTCTGCCCGATGCTTGCTTTAGCAGCCTGCAAACCAGAACCCGTCATCACGGTGGTGAAAGGCTGTCCGGTAGTCGGGTTCACAACCGGTTGTGGTTCCGGTGTAGCATTCGGATCAACCGGTGTGGCGGAAGGCTCTGCCGTAGCTTCAACACCAGAAGTCGTTTCAGTTGCAATACGGGCATCCTGAATTTTCACCTGTTCAGTGGTCAAAATTTTCTGCCCGACCAGCGACCCCGCCTGCCCAGACAAGCCGCTGAAATCCACAAACTCCAGCAGCGCCGTTTTCTGAATGGTATCCACAGCTTGTGCGGGATCACGCACACCCGGCAGTTCCACCAGAATACGACTCGCGCCTTGTACCTGTACCGTCGCCTCACCCACGCCGAGCGCGTTCACGCGCCGCGACACGTTATTGGCAGCAGTGCGCATGTCATCAGATGTATACGATCCGGCAGGAAGCTCGGCCTCCAGCAAAACACGCAGGCCGCCTACAATATCCAGACCTAATGCCTGACGTACATCCACTCGTAAATCTTCAGCACAATCGCCGTCGAAATCCAAATGAATACCCTGCTCCGGCTTTGGCTTTTCTTTGCTATAGCAGGTATCGGACACACTGGAGATCAGCGTCCCCGGCATCGCCACCCAGATCGCTATCGCGGTCAAAATCACAATGACGACTAACCAGCGTAAATGGCGTCCCATAATTTCCCTTTCACTGAACAACAAAGCGGAATGGCTTGTTTCCATTCCGCTTTCCAAACCTTATTTCACTAACCAGATGACGATGAGTAATCTTCACTGGTCTGCCCCATCTGTGTCGCACGGGCAAACTCATCGGGATCATAGGGTTGCATCAGTGCAGCGGTGACAAACCTCACCACTACACCCGGCGCAATTTCAACATGCGCCAGCCCCTTCTCAGACTCGATTTGTAGCACTTTACCGACGATCCCACCATAGGTGACAACTTCATCACCTTCAGTAAGGGTACGTACATATCGCTGGCGTTTGGTGAAATCACGCTGCTTTGGAAAAATCACCATCGCCCAATACGCTCCTAATCCGAGGAGCAGTACCAGTGCCAGTAACGCAAATTCCATCCCGAATCTCTCTCGCTTACGCACTAACCTGCGGGATTATAACACTACGCGGCACAGTGGCAATTGCCAAACCCGCGCCGAATCAAATATTGGATCATAATCCGACAGCAAATCGCCTTAAACCATCACCAGCATCCTCATAGATGCGGGTTGCGGGGTTGATACCGTGCGATCAGCGGAGCGTTATGTTCATTGGCTCCCGGCATGTTTGCACTGACAATCACCGGTGGTTTATGACTACGCGCAACCATTCGCTGCGCGGCCTCAACCAGAATGGCATTCAACAGAAAAGCGCCACCGATAGTAGAAAGTGGCCCTGCTCGCAGTCCATCACCAATCGGAATAAGTGCGTCGCCGGGAATCCCCCCGTTATCCAGAACAATATCGGCTGCATCGGCGAGTTTCACCCCCGCCTTCCCCGCTGGAATCTGCGCAGCATAAGCCATCGAACACACCGCTGCCACTGTCATACCCATCGAACGCGCATAAAGTGCCGCTTCCACCGGAACCGCGTTCACACCGCTGTTAGAAAACACAAACAGCATATCGCGGGATGTCAAACCATATCGTTGAAAAATCGCGGGTGCCAAACCACTGACCCGTTCAAACGTACCGCTGGCAATCGAGTTTTCATGCAACATCAACGCGCCTATCAATACCGGACATACTGCCGCCAATCCCCCGGCGCGGTAATGCCCCTCCTCTGCCAGCATGTGAGAATGTCCGGTGCCGAGAATATAAATCATCCCATCATTCATGATCGTCTTGGCAACCGCATCAGCAGCACAATCAATCGCGGATGTTTGGTTCGCTGCCACCTGTGTCAGACGTTCAATGACCACGTTCATGTAAGCCGCAGCCCCTGCAATCGAAGAACTTTCGCTCATGGTTCATTCCCCCCTGCCCTGATCTCAGCCACAGCGTAGCATTGAGCATAGAAGCCGACAAGATATGAGGTGATGATGAATATATTGTGCATTTTTTCACAATATGGATTATTCTAGTGATTAGATGAAATGTAATTTCACCTGAGGATAGGGGACATGGGACAACCGCATATCGTCATCATCGGCGCCGGATTCGGAGGGCTTTACGCGGCTCGCGCACTGGCGAATCATCCTGTAGACGTGACCTTGATTGACCGCCACAATTTCCACACATTCAGTCCGCTACTCTATCAGGTCGCCACCTGCGGCCTTGATCCCAGCGGCATCGCTTACCCCATACGGAGCATCTTCAGGGGCGCAAATAATATCCGCTTCCTGCTTGGAGAGGTATCCAATATAGATACCACAGAGCGGTGTGTGGATATAAATACCGAGAGCGGTTCCCGGCGCATCTCTTATGACCATCTGATTCTCGCAGCGGGCAGTGTGACCAATTTCTTCGGAAATAGCAGCCTTCAGGCATACGGATTCGGGCTAAAATCCCTCAGTGATGCAGTCGTGCTGCGCAATCATATCTTGAAGCTCTTTGAACAAGCAGCATGGGTGAGCGACCCTGACCTGCGTAACGCGCTTACCACGCTGATTGTAGTCGGCGGTGGCCCAACCGGATTGGAAACGGCTGGTGCATTATTTGAGCTTTACCAGTACATCCTCAAAGAAGAATACGCGAAACCGCCGGTAGCTGGCCCGCGTGTCATTCTGATCGAAGCACAGAATCATCTCTTGGATCCATTCCCCTCATCCCTTCAAGACTCTGCGCTAAAGCAGCTTCAGTCGCTAGGCGTTGAGGTATTGCTAGGCGCACTGGTGGACACGGTGCAGGAAAATCAGGTCATTCTCAAAGATGGACGTGTCATTCCCACGCACACGTTAGTGTGGGCTGCGGGTGTGAAAGCCTCTCCACTAGCCGAAATGCTCCATGTCCCCCTTCAGCGTGCGGGGCGTGTGCCTGTCTCGAACACGCTGGAAGTCATCGGCTTGCAACACGTATACGTCATTGGGGATATGGCCTATCTAGAGGATGAAACCGGAAAGCCCTACCCCATGCTCATTCCAGTGGCAAAGCAGCAAGGTTTACGGGTCGCCAGAAATCTACTGGCGCAGCCTTCTGGTCGAACAGTCCAACCATTCACGTATCGGGATCGGGGAATCATGGCAACCATCGGACGCAGTCGCGCAGTTGCATGGATTTACTACCGGGTAAAGATGACAGGCTATCTAGCGTGGTTAGCGTGGCTCGTGCTGCATCTCGTGTGGCTACTAGGGTTCCGGAACCGCCTGAGCGTGTTCGTGAATTGGGTGTGGAATTACTTCACCTACGACCGATCCGTGCGCATCATTCTGGATCAGCCCAAACCGCGTTAATCCTCATAGGCTTCTCTCAACGCCAGCGAAGGCCATGCTTACATCCTTCGCTGGCGCTACCCACATCCTATCCTACAGTCCAGACGTGCGTGCGTCTTTCTCCGTCCAACCTTGATCTTCTTCCGACTGATTAGCGCGTGAAGGCAGTTCAAATACTGCGTACAACAGCAGGCATACAATCGAAATCAACAAAGCTGACACCGCCATCGGAACACCAAACGCCAACGGCCCCAGCACAATACTGCCAACCAGTGCCGAAGGCAGCACCATCAGGTAGGACAGAACACCGAGGAAATGAAAGATTTTCGCCAGCGAACCGCCGCGAATCTTGTCACGTTTCTGCGAAGCCCTGCTCACCGGCAGGGAAGCAAACACAGCGAACACAATGATAATGAGAAGGGTAACCAGTAGGCGGGTTTCCATAACAGTTTGCTACTCACTCTCGATGATAAACAACAACAAGAACCCGCTGGAATACCACACGGGTTCACACAAACTTCGCCTAGAACAGTGTGTAAATGAACGGCTGTGTCGCCGGATTACTTCCGAGAATGATGATGACAGCGAAGATAATCAGCGCGAGAATCATCGGAATCAGCCAGTACAGCTTGCGACTCCACAAGAATTGCAGAAGCTCACCAAGAATACCCATCCGGGCAATAATATCACGCATGGTTTTCTCCTCACTTGCTCTTACGAACTAAGAAACTGTTCAGAACGAGATAATCAATATCGCTGTTCTGGAACGTATTCCACGCATCTTTGGGTGACGACACGATTGGTTCACCGCGCAGGTTGAATGACGTGTTCAACACCACCGGAACCCCGGTAATCTGACCGAAGCGTTCAATCACCCCATAGTAACGCGGGTTGGTTTCGCGCTCGATAGTCTGCAAACGTCCTGTCCCTTGATGGCAGACGGCTTGTAGTTGATCCTGTTTATCCGCTTTGATCGGTGCCACCATGAGCATATAACGCGGTGCCTCATGTTCCTGCACACCGGGGTAGTCAAAATACTCGCTCGCCCGATCGCGTAAGATGACCGGCGCAAACGGACGGAACGGTTCGCGGAACTTAATCTTGGTATTGACGACTTCTTTCATAGCTTCAGTTCGCGGATCAGCCAGAATGCTGCGGTTGCCCAGCGCACGCGGCCCCCACTCGAACCGCCCCTGAAAGAACCCCACCACCTTCTTACGGGTCAACCCTTCCGCCACCGCATCCATTAGCTTCGAGTCGTCCGAATCATACGCCTCATACTTCACGCCCTTCCGATCAAGGAACGCTTTGCACTCGGCATCAGTATAGGACTCGCCCCAGTATGCGTGCGGCATCACCCACTCACGCGGCTTTCCCAGTACCATGTGATAAGCCCACAAAGCCGCCCCCAGCGCGCCACCGTCATCACCGGCGGCGGGCTGAATGTAGATTTCATCAAACGGCGTTTCTTTCAGCAGTCGGTAATTCGCTTTGGTGTTCAGAGCCACCCCACCCGCCATCACCAGTTTCTTCTGCCCCGTTTTCTTGTACAGGTAGTTGCAAATGGTGATAAGCGCGTCTTCCGTCACCTGCTGGATGCTGGCCGCAATATCAGCAAATCGCTGATTTTCATCCATCGCAGCCTTCTCAGCCGACCGTTCTGGGTTCGTTAGGCGGGTGAAAAAATCCCCCTCAGCATGACGAGGAACACCAAACAAATCCACAAACCGCTGGTTATAGCTACTATCAGTTGAATGGTGGTAGCTGAAATAGTCCATATTCATGTGGAAGCTACCATCGTTGGTTTGCTGCGTGAACAACTTGTTCACCTTATCCACAAAACGGGGTTCGCCGTAAGGCGCCATCCCCATCACCTTGTACTCGCCATTATTGACGCGAAAGCCAAGATAGGCAGTAAAAGCCGAATACAGCAAGCCAATCGAATGCGGGAACCGTTGTTCTTGGAACAGTTCAATATTGTTCTGTCCCTGTGCGTCCCCTTCCCATCTGCTGGTCGCCTGTCCCAGAGTCGTCGTCGTCCACTCGCCCACCCCGTCCACAGTCAGCACCGCAGCTTCGCGGAACGGGCTGCAAAAGAATGCGCTGGCGGCATGACTCATGTGGTGGTCGCAGAACAGCACACGATCGTAGCGAACGCCAACCTCGCGCTGGATAATGTTCTTAACCCACAGCTTTTCCTTCAGCCAGTTCACCATCGCATCACGCCACACATCGGCGGACTTGGGGAACGTGCCCAATGTGGTGAGCAGAATACGCTCAAACTTGACTAATGGCTTCTCGTAAAACACCACATATTCAAGGTCTTCACCTTTGATTCCCGCTTCTTTCAGACAGTATTCCACTGCCTTATGAGGGAAACCGTTATCATGCTTCTTGCGCGTGAACCGTTCTTCCATAGCAGCGGCCACTAACTTACCGTCTTGCAGCAGAGCCACCGCTGAATCGTGATAAAAGCACGAAATACCGAGGATATACATTGAAATTAGCCTTGTCGCTTCGCGGAGTCCAGATCGTTATGGACAGAGGGGCGCTCAATCCAGGCTTGATGTTTCGCATCCGCCTTACGATTAAGTGGGTCAGACATTAGACGCGCCAATAGTCCGAATGGAACCAAGATAGTGAAGTAGAACAGGGTAGCGATCACCGTCGCTTCTACATCGCCCACAATCGAGGCGATAATTTTCATACGATCCCACATCACATTGAAAATCTGGCGCAAGTTAAAATGCTCCGGTACGTTCAGGAAAGATAAACGATCATAGCATACAAATAGTAGCACTTCCAGAACCGAGTAACTCAAACCGGGGGGTGCAGTCGCTCTAACAACCATAGACGCTATACCATCGTCTGGAACGTCTTGCCCTAACCCCCGTATTCAGGTAAAACAGGGAAGGTACAAATCACTGCGAATTGGAACATCCGTGAACGACTCGCTCTTACTCCACAATGTCAGATTGGTTACACCCACACGCACATTCGGGAACGGATGGTTGCACATCGTTGGCGACAAAATCGCCTCGCTAGGCGCAGGAACAGCCCCGAACAGTCCAGCCAAGTTGGATGGGGGTGGTCGAACAGCCCTTCCGGGGTTCATTGACCTGCATGTTCACGGCGCCGTTGGACGCGAATGTATGGACGGAACGCAGGACGCATTACGGGCAATGTCCAGTTTCTATGCTCAGCATGGCGTAACCAGTTTCTTGCCTACCACATGGACAGCCCCCCGCGACCAAATTCACGCGGCACTGCAAACAATCGCCTCACTCCAGAACGCCCCGCTAGACGGCGCGACCATTCTAGGCGCACACCTTGAAGGCCCTTATCTGAACCCGGATCGCTGTGGCGCTCAAGATCGCAGCCAGATTCGCCGTGCGCCAACCGAAGAAGCACTCGCCTTTCTCGATACCGGCGTCATCCGTCTGGTAGCCCTCGCGCCGGAATTTCCCGAAAACCAATGGCTGATTAACGAATGCCTCCAGCGTGGCATTACCGTATCAGCCGCCCATACCGCAGCCACCTATGCCGACATGCAGCGTGCCATCAGTTTCGGCCTCACCCAGACCACCCACACCTTCAACGCCATGACCGCCCTCAACCACCGCGAACCGGGAACAGTCGGCGCTGCAATGGATTTCACCGAACTCGACTGCGAACTAATCGCCGATAATGTTCATGTCCATCCAGCCGTGATGCGTATCCTATTCATGGTCAAAGGTCTTGAACGCATCATTCTCATTAGCGATGCGGTACGTGGCGCTGGCCTACCCGCAGGTTCCAGTTATGAGCAGGATGGTCGCCTCGTGGCGATCAGCGCCACTTCCGCAACACTTGGGGATGGAACATTAGCCGGCAGCATTCTCACGATGGATCGCGCCTTACAGAACTTCGCGCAAGCCGTCCGCCGCCCGTTTGAGGAGTTATGGAAAATCACCAGCGGGAACGCAGCCCGCGCCATCCACGTTGCTGACCGTAAAGGCAGCATCGAAATCGGAAAAGATGCCGACATCGTGTTGCTCGACCCCAATGGGCGTGTTCACGCTACCATTGTGGGGGGGCGCGTAGTCTACCAAAAGGAGTCTGAATAATGTCTCATCTTGAAAGCGAAATCGCGGAACAGCCTAAGATCGTTGAGCAGTTGCTGATCCGCGAATCCTCAACCACCAGCAATCTAGCGCAGCGCATCCGGGAATTTGACCCGACCTTCATCTATATCGCAGCACGCGGCACCTCCGATAATGCCGCCCGCTACGCACAGTATATTTTCAACATCCATGCCAATTTGCCAGTCGCCCTCGCCACGCCGTCAGTCCACACACTCTATCAAACCAGCCCTAACCTCAAGCGGGCGCTGGTCTTGGGCATCTCACAGTCCGGCAAATCGGAAGATGTCGTACAGGTACTCAAAGATGCACGCGCTCAGGGGGCGCTCACAGCCGCCATCACCAATGCACCGGACTCGCCGCTGGCGCAAGCAGCAGAATTCCATATTGATCTTCAAACCGGGCCGGAACTCAGCGTAGCGGCCACCAAAACCTATACCGCGCAGTTGACCGCCGTTGCCATGCTTCTAACCGCACTGGTCAATCAACCATCGCTCACAAACGACCTGATTCGCCTCCCTGAATGGATGGCTCAAACGCTGGATTTCTCACAGGGAATAGCGGACTGGGCCGCCCGTTACCGCTATATGGAACGTTTTGTCACCATCGGACGGGGTTACAACTACTGTACAGCCTTTGAAATCAGCCTCAAAATCAAAGAATTATGCTACATTATCGGTGATGGATATAGCGAAGCAGATTTCAGGCACGGCCCATTTGCGCTGGTAGACCCGGGGTTTCCCGTCTTTGTCATCGCGCCGCAAGGCAAAACCGAAGCGGTCATGCTCGACTTTCTGGCGAAACTTGCCGAACGAAATGCCGAAACGCTGGTAATCAGCAATATAGATACGGTACTCGGCCTTGCCCGCAAACCGATGCGCCTGCCATCCACCATGCCCGAATGGTTGACCCCGATTGCAGCCGTGCTACCGGGACAAACATTTGCCATGCGGCTCGCGTTGGAAAAAGGTCATTCGCTGGATAATCCGCGTAATATCAGCAAAGTAACCGTCACTCGTTGAGAAATGAATTTGGTCATGGCATCACAGAAACCCTGCCCTGCCTGTCAGCGCCCGAATGATGATCTTGCCACGCGCTGCGTGCATTGTGGCGAACCTCTGGTTGCCCTGCTCCCTTCTCATATCACAACCCCCATCGAATCAACCCGGATCGCCCACCTAACTCAGTCCTCGTCTGCCGAAGAACTCTCCCGGCGCAGCGCCGGGATGTTCGTTTTTCAGATATTGGGGCACGACCAACCCCTTATCACGCATATCCACCCACGCATCACCGTCGGGCGTTTCGGCGTGGGCGAACCACCACCAACCGTTGATCTGGGGCCTTACAGCGGAAGTACCCTCGGCGTATCGCGCCAACATGCGGTCATTGCCACCAGCAGCAAAGGATACACACTGCAAGACCTGAATAGCACCAACGGAACATGGGTAAACGATCACAAACTCGAATCAAACGAAACGGTATCGCTGGCAAGTGGTGATCTGATCCACTTCGGTCAATTAGCGTGCTATGCCTATTTTCAGTCGCCGACTCGAACCGCTACACTCGCCAGCAGTTTCACAATGAGCGATGCCAGCGGTGCAGCATTCAATCTCACCCCCCGTACCCTTCTGAGCATGGTCAGCCCGTTCGTCATGGCCTTATCTGGCCTTCAATCCGTCCATAATGATGCGCAGCGCCAACCAGCCTCAGAAATACAGGTTGTATCGTTGCAATATGACAGTGCGAAATCGCAAATCCGGGTGGTAATGAATAACGCACAGGATGCGGTACGAATCGTCCTCGGCAGCATTTCCCGCTGGCGACTGACCTATAACAACCACCTTCAACAGATATGGGGAAAACAATCCGCAGGCACAGCCCCGCTTTCGGGAGAGCGCATAACTGCAATGCCCACCCATCTCATTGACCGTGTGCGCGAAGAACTCACTGCGGCTGAACTTCGGCTGGGACAGGACATTTGTGCCGACATGCTGCCTGACCGTACTGACGATGAACGCAGGCAATACATGGTACAGTTGCGCAGCCATCTACACATCCTAGCCACCAGTCCCATAGCCCTAAACCCCTGATGACAGATTTCCCGAATACCACTGTAGATTGGAGTGGTCGCACCCTCAAAGGCTATGAACTCCGGGAGCGCATCGGATTCGGAGGGTTCGGAGTCGTTTATCGCGCTTACCAACCTTCGCTAGAACGCGAAGTCGCCATCAAAATTATCCTGCCTGAACATGCCAACAGCCCCAACTTCATCCGCCGTTTCGAGGTTGAAGCGCAGCTAATTGCCCGCTTGGAACACTTACACATCGTTCCGCTGCACGACTATTGGCGCGAACCCGATATGGCCTGCTTCGTCATGCGCTACCTGCGCGGCGGCAGTCTCCAGCAGGTCATAGATCAGCAAGGCCCCTGGCCTCCGTCCGACGCAGCACGCCTTCTTGAACAGATCGCATCCGCGCTGGATAGCGCACATCAGCATCAAATCATCCATCGGGATATTAAGCCCGCGAACATCCTGCTCGATGAAAACCGAAACGCTTATCTGGCGGATTTCGGCATCGCCAAAATTATCAACCCGCTCCAGGCGGAACCCGACGATGTAGATCGTTATGGGTCGCCCGCCTATGTATCGCCTGAACAGGTCATGGGCAGCGCAGTAAGCCCGCAAACCGACATCTACAGTTTAGGCGTGGTGCTTTATATGCTCCTCACAGGGCGCACGCCTTTTCTCGATCCCAGAACCACCACCGTGATTCGCCGCCAGTTGAACGAAGACCTCCCGCCCTTACAGACGCTCCGCCCCGATTTACCCCATGCAGCAGCGATCAACATCCTAATCTGGCGTGCCACATCCAAACGTCCCGAAGCTCGTTATTCAACTGCAATGAGCATGGCAACCGATTTTCGCCAGATCATTTCTCCAAACTTCAGTCCGGGTGACATCGCTACCCGCTTATCGGCGCCCACACCGCAAATCAGCGTCATCCCTGCCGGACAAAGAACGTTTCTGATAGACACCCCTGTTCAAGTGAGCAACCCCTATAAAGGATTACGCGCCTTTCAGGAAGCAGACGTTGGGGATTTTTTCGGCAGAACCGATCTGGTCGAAAGGCTTATCACCCGACTGCTGGAAGACCGCGTACAAGCGCGATTCCTCGCCCTTGTCGGCCCCAGTGGGAGTGGCAAGTCCAGCGTGGTACAGGCCGGTCTTATTCCCATGCTCCGGCGCGGCGCACTCCCCTCGTCGGACACATGGTTCTATGCCCAGATGACCCCCGGCACCGACCCACTTCGTCAGCTCATAGACTCGCTTTTAAGTGTCGCGCCGGCCACCTTGAACGCACCGCTTGAACGCCTTCAATCCGGTCAGCAGGGGTTGCATCACCTGATAACCGAAATTCTTGAACATCAGTCCGGTGAGCTATTCCTATTGATTGACCAGTTTGAGGAGCTTTTCACACTCACCACTGACGAACTCGCACGTTCCCGTTTCCTCGGCCTGCTGGAGTATGCGCTTGCCCATTCCCTCAGCCGGTTGCGCGTGGTCATCACCATTCGCGCCGACTTCTACGACCGCCCGCTGCTCTATCCCGGCTTCAATGAATGGTTGCGCAACCGCACCGAAATTATCCTCCCGTTGAACACAGCGGATATGGAGCAAGCTATTGTAGGCCCCGTCCAGAGCATCAGCATTCGCTACGAAGTTGGCCTCGTTGCCCATATCATCGCGCAAATTGGCAGCCAACCCGGTGCGCTCCCCTTGCTCGAATACACTCTCACCGAACTCTTTGAGCGCCGCGAGGGTTTCGCACTCACCCGCCAAGCCTACGATGCCAGTGGCGGTGTATTGGGTGCGCTCAGCCATCGCGCAGATGAAGTCTACAACCAACTAGACGCAGCAAGCCAACGCGCAGCACAGCAATTGTTCCTACGCCTTGTGCGCATTGACCAGACCGCGAAAGACACTCGTCGTCGGGTCGCACTGACCGAACTGACCAGCATCTCGCCGGATAAAACCATTTCGAGGCAGGTCATTGATGCTTTCGCTCGCTATCGGTTGCTCATTCTGGACTATGAAACAGCCACCCGAACCCCCACTCTCGAAATTGCCCACGAAGCAATCATCCGGGTGTGGCCGAAACTGCGCGACTGGCTAGAATCCGGACAGGAAGAACTGCGCCTGCACCAGCGGTTGAGCGTTGCCGCCGCCGATTGGGTAAATAACCATCGAGACTCCAGTTACCTTGCCAGCGGTTCTCGCCTTGCCCAATTTGAGCCGCTAGGCGTTTCCAGCGTCATCCGCCTGAATGATGACGAGTTCGCATTCCTGTGGAATAGCGTACAAGCACGCCAGCGAAGCACAAATCGGCGGCGTCTGTTGATGGGAGCGTTAGCCATCATTGCGATTGTTGCACTGGGGCTGGCCGCATTCGCACTTGATCGCCAGAACGCAGCCCTGCTAGAGCGTGACCGCGCAGATGAACAAACCCGGCTATCGCGTTCCCGCGAATTAGCGGTCACAGCCCTCACGAATGTAGACCGTGTAGACCTATCCCTCCTGTTAGGCGTCGAGGCACTCAATACCGCCGACACATTTGAAGCGCGAAACAGCCTGCTCTCGCTCATTCAGCGGCATCCCCGTTTAGAACGATTCCTCGGTGAACAACCGGACTCACTGCGTGCAGTAGCCTATTCCCCGGATGGTTCCCGCATAGCCTTTGCAGGCCGCGCAGACGCCATCACCCTGCAAAACAGCAATGGTAGCAACCTGAACCTCGTGGGACACACCGATTGGGTCAATGATCTCGCGTTCGATCCACAGGATCGCTGGCTCGCCAGTGCATCCAGCGACGGCACCATCCGCCTGTGGAATATCAGCAGTGGTTCGCCTGCCCATGACCCGCTGCCAGTGTCCGCGCCGGTGTGGTCGGCAGCATTCAGCCCGGATGGTCGCTGGCTTGCCACCGGGGATGGCAGCGGTCAAATCACCCTCTGGAACACCTCGGACTGGAGTACCAAAGCCGCATTCATCGGGCACACCGATATTGTCTTTAGCCTCGCATGGAGTCCCGACAATCTGCGCTTCGTTTCCGGCAGCGCAGATAGCACCGTCCGCCTGTGGGATGTCACCACCGGAAAACCCATCGGAGAGCCGCTAACAGGCCACCGTAACAGTGTCCTTTCTGTGTCCTTCAGCCCGCTTGGCGGTGTTTTCGCTTCCAGTGGTGCCGATGCCACCTTACGCTTCTGGACGAGCGATGGAGAAATCCTCGGTTCAATTGAAACGGGCCACACCAATTGGGTGCGCCATATTGCCTTCAGCCCGGATGGTTCCCGCTTAGTGACGACCAGCGCAGACGGAACGCTGCGCCTGTGGAACGCTGAAACCGGCGAACCACAGGAATCGCCGCTTGCCGCCCACACGGATGCCATTTGGGATGCCGCTTTCAGCCCGGATGGTTCACGCCTGATTTCTGTCTCAACCGACCGAACGGCGCTGCTCTGGAAAGTAGACCCGCTGATCGCATTCGCTCACCCGCTGGCGAGCAATCCATCCGACATCCTCACGCTGGCGGTCAGTCCAGATGGCGCACGCTTTGCGACTGCTGGCGGGAGTGATGGGCTGGACAGCAACATTCACATTTGGAATACCACCAGTGGCAACGAACTCCAAACTCTTCAGGAGCATAACCTTTACATCACCAGTCTGGCATGGACACCTGACGGCAATACCCTGATCTCAGGATCGGGCGATGGGGCGATTAACATCTGGAATCTAGCCGATGGAACACTGCGGCAAACCCTCCAGCAGCCCAATAGCAGCCAGTATCTACTCCTTTCAGTACACCCGAACGGCAAACTACTGGCTTCAGGTGACGACGCTGGAACCCTTGTCATCTGGGATTTAGCGACAGGCGCTCAAGTAAAAATCATCGCTAACGCTCACACCGACCGCATTCTATCGCTCACCTTTAGCCCCGATGGACACGACCTCGCCTCAGGTGGCGGTGATGCCCTAGTTCACCTCTGGGATACCGCTTCGGGATGGACAAACGCTGGCACATTCACCGGACACACCGATGGAGTCACTGCCCTTGCATTCGCGCCCGACGGCAAATCCCTCGCCTCCGCAAGCCGGGACACCACCATTCTCCTTTGGGATATTGCTTCCAAACAGCAAATTGGCGCAGCCCTTGAAGGCCACACAGATTGGATCACGGGACTCGCATTCACCACAGATGGACAAATTCTAGCCTCCAGCAGTCAGGATAACACCATCAATCTATGGGACATGCAGGCCGAAGCCTCCTCGCTGGGAGCGCCGCTGGTCGGGCACACGGACTGGGTGAATGCGTTGGCCTTTGTACCCGGCACACACCATCTGCTCTCAGGTGGGCAAGATGGCAACTTGATGACTTGGAACCTTACGCAGAACCTATGGCACACACTAGCCTGTTCGTTGGCGAACCGGAACTTCACCGAATCCGAATGGGCACGCTACTTTGCTTCTGAACCGTATCGAGAAACCTGTTCCCTGACGAAATAAAAAACGGCAGCGTATCTGCTGCCGTCCGAATTTAATGCCCTCTCCCGCTTATCCTATCGGGGTTTCCGTAGGCGTACCGCCCCCTAGCCCTTCCGTTACGACCTCAGCCGCAGCAGCAGCCTCCGATGTAGCAGTCATCGTAGGCGGTTCAAAAGTATCCGGCAGCGCCTCAGTAGCCGTTGGTGTAGCGCTGGCATCCGGCACCGGAATACCAGTAGCACTCGGTTCCAACGTCGGATACTCGGTTACGGTCGGCTCCAACGTCGGATACTCGGTTGCAGTCGGTTCGGGCGTATTCGTTGGCAAATCAGTGGCGCTCGGCTCCAACGTCGGATACTCGGTTGCAGTCGGTTCAGCCGTGACAATTTCCGGCGTCACAACAATAGGTTCAGCAATCTCAATTTGACGTTCCAGCGCATCAACCGGCAAATTCTCAACATCCTGCGTGAGATAAGGCTGAGGATCACTAGGCGCTGAAATGGGTTCCAGATTGGCGTTCATGCTGATGTTCACGCTGGTTCCGGCGGGCACGGTCTGCTCGATGCCCATTGCCTCCACATGCGCCTTGCCTTCAATCGTCTTGATAACCATCTGGTTGTTGGGCATCGCCTGAATAAAAGCGGTAGAACCTAAGCGAATCTTGACTTCATTAATCCATAAGCGAACTTCCGCCACACCCTCCGGTGTCTGAATCAAGATACCATCGTTCGAGGCCTGTTCGCAGGAGGATGTCCGGGGGCCTGTTCGCAGGTAAAATGCCTGCATCGGCTGATAAACATCCAAACGCGGATTGGCAACCACAAGGCTCTCCATATCCACATCAGTACGCACCAGACTGCGGCTCAACCAACCGCGCTTTTCATCGGCCAGCTGCACATACACCCACTCACCATCACGGGATCGCCCTCGCGCCGTCACCATCGAACCGGACGGCAGCGTTTGTAGAACATGTCCGTTGCTGGCAGGTGTACTCCGCACATTCACATTGCCGATACCGCCGACTTGAATATCCATCAGAGTAGGCTGTTCCACCGCGTTTTGGATGCTCACATCGCCAAATAGCAGCAAATCCACATTCTGATTCGCCATTGCCGTAGGAATATCGGCTTGCAACTTGAGAAGTGCCACGCCCCATGTCCCCGACACGGAATCCAGTGGGCTAAGTTTCAAAGACTTCAACCGGGCAACATCTACCCGGTCGCCGACAGCAGAAAATTGAAAAGACGAAACATCAACGCCGCGTTGGGGTTGTGCTTCAATAGACACATGCCCATAACACGCTTCGTTGCGTTCCGTCCCCTCGCAAATCAGCTCCGTCGCCGACAGAGCTTCGCGCACAATCGTGCTACAAGCCTCGGCATCATACGCAGAAAAAAACGGAGTAGCCCCTACCACAAGAGCCAATAAGAACGTTGGAATGAGTGCAAATTTCATAAGACGCTGACACTCCCTATAATATGAGGTACTTACGTACCCTACTTTATAGTATAAAAAGTAAAGTGCTTCATGTCTACAAAATCGCCCATAATCCAAACAATTCCGGCACGATTTTAACTGTTTTTTTACAGTTTGACCTCGCGCCCTTCGGCTGCGGAACGATACAACGCCTCCAGAACTTGCACCGTCGTCAATCCCTGAATCCCCGTGCTGGATGGTGTTTCGCCACGTTGAATCTGCCCCAGCAAGCTGTGAATCATCGCCTCATGCCCCTGTGTTCCATCAAACCGGACACTCGGAATCACGGTCACAGCTTCGCCCTCAATCTCCGTATACAGCCGCAGCGTATCGTCTTTTCCGTAATGGCGTACATGCAGCGCCGCCGTGCCTTCAGTGCCGTGCAGTTCCACACCAAACGAATCTTCCTGCGGTGTAGTATGTTCCGCCCACGTCACCTGCAAAAACATCGTCATGCCGCTTGCCGTTCGCAAGAAGGCCATACCGCCATCATCCACATCAAAACCACCCTCAATGGCCTGCCCCGGTTTCCGTCCCCACGTCTTGCGCCCTTCCGGGCCAAACAGCGTGCGCGTGCTGGCGCTAATGCTTTGCACCGCCGGAAAGCCCATCATCCACAAGCCGAGGTCTATCACATGTACGCCCAGATCAATCAGCGCCCCGCCGCCAGACGCCGCCTTACTGCCAAACAGCCCCCAACCCGGAATGCCCGTTTCGCGCCGCCAATGGATGTTCACATGATAAATCGTCCCCAACCGTCCGCTTTGCGCCACCCGGTACATCCACTGCGAATCGGGGCGATAACGGTAGTTGTACGACACCATCAAATGACGGTTCGCCTGTTCTGCCGCCGCGACCATCTGCTGGGACTCTTCTACGCTCACCGCCATCGGCTTTTCGCATACAACATGCGCTCCCGCCTGTAACGCGGCAATCGTGGCCGGGGCATGAAACGCGTTGGGCAGGCACACGCTCACAATATCCGGTTTGGCCGCGGTCAGCATCGTCTGGAAATCAGTATATTTCCCTTCAACCTTCCAATCCGCAGCCGACTGCAACAACCGTTCTTCGTTCGCATCGCACAACGCAACCAGTTCCGCATCCGGGCTGCTCAAATACCCTTTGGCATGTGCTTTCCCCACGCCCAACCCGATAATCGCCGCACGCAATTTGTTCGTCATAGCTGCCCTCACCAGTAACCAGCGCCATGCGCCGGAAGAACACTCAAAATCTTACACAGCAGATATAAGGCGCGTTCTTGCAATACCCGCTCACCCGCCAGCCTGCGGTTGCGCTGGCGGAATATCCAACCGGCCTGCGCCCTGATCGTTGTTCGGGCCATCCAGTGTGCTTACCCCCACCAGCAAAATATATGATCCGGCTTCTACACCCGGCGGCACAACAAAGGCATGCCATGTCGAAAACTGCCCATGCCATTGTGCAGTCGGATAATCATTCACGAATCCCGGATTCCCGCCGCCCACTCCAAACCCTTTCACCGCAATCCGCACCCGGTTCGGCAACTGGCCTGTCACCTGCCAATCGAGGCGAACGCGAACCATCCCGCCAGCAGTCGTTAGGTTGCTGGAATCCAGCGCCAGCCCGGTCAAGCGCAGACCTTCATAATCAAGCTGAACAGGCTGTTCTTGAAAATCCCCAACAGGGTATCGCCGTTCAAACACCGTCACCGGCCCCGCGACATAACGCGGATCATCGAATTCGGCGATGGGCGCATAATTAGCCGCAAACCAGGGGTCGGTTTCCACCACATAGTTAAACAGGACAATCGGCGCTCCCCGAAAACGCTGAAATACCATGTAATCTGGAGCATAATGCGCCAACCAGCTATACAGATCACCTCGCCGCAGTGAAGCAGCCACATCCGGTTGGAGCAGTCCTAAATAATCCGTCATCCAGCGCCGCGCATAAAATCCGAGTTGACCGACTTCTGCCACCCCCACAGTCGCATCGGCGGGAACATGCGCGTCTATCCATTCACCGGTCTGGCGATAAGCGTCCCAGTCCACAATCGGCAGCATCACATCGGTTGGCCCGCCCTCGCGCATCTGCTGCACAATACGCTCAAACGTATTCACCTGCGCCACCAACGGGAATACCAACAGCGCCATAACCAGTGCTGTACCGGCTGCCCGTTTACGATCCCGCAGGCGTTCGTGAATAAAATACAGCCCGCAGGCTGCCAGCATCACCACGCCCGGAACCAGTGGCGCATAATACCAGCGGTAAGGTGCCACCCCCATCACCACATAAGCCACAAAATGCAGCGCCCCCCACCCCGCCACCAACCGCACAGGGGTCATCAGCGAACTTGCCAACCCGAACACCATCAGCAGCGCCAGCGCCACATACAGAGGACTCTGAAGCATCAGGCTATGCACAATCAGGGTCAACCCGCTGTCAAAATGAATGTTGAGTCCCATCCCGCTGATACCCAGTGCAGCCTGTGCGCTTTTCGCCCCTAGTGTGACCGGAATGGGGGATCCATAAGTTATTGTCGCCCACAGCACAAACACCGTTACCAGTGCCGCGAGACCAGCTACATAAGCCATCACCGGCCACCACCAACGACTGCGGGTTTGTATGCCGATAAACGTTGTCCACAGCGCCACCAAACCGAGCAGCGCCCCCGGCAGTGCCGCATCCGGTCGCGCCAGTGCAGCCATGCCCACGAGCAACCCTGCCCATCCCCACCGTCCACGCAGCCCCGCCACCATCGCCCCCAGAACCAGCGCGATCCAGAAGGCGGTTTCCATCCCCAACGCCAGCCACAATGGGCTACTCAACACATAAACCAAGCCGCCCCACACCCGCATCCAGCGTGGGAATTTGCGGGGTAGCAGCATTTCAATCAGTCCCCCGCCCATACCAATGCTCACCACGCCGATCATTGAACCCAGCAGATGAAAATCGCGCACGAAGATTCCCAGCACACCTAGCAGCAGTGCATATAACGGCGCGGTTGTACTCAGCACGGCTTCGCCCACGTTGTAGACCAGCCCGTAACCTTCTGCAAAGTTGCGTGCATAGCGATAAGTGATAAAACTATCATCCAGACGGAACTCTCGCATCACTCCCAAACCGATCACAAGCGCGATCCCTAGATACGCGCTAAATACGAGGAAAGTGATGCGTCGTTCGCTCAATTGCCTGACCATACCTGTTAGAATACCTACAATAGCCGACGAATTATACACCGATGTGCCGCGCCTCCGAATAGCGCGTGCATCAGGAAGGATATGTTATGTGGCCTAAGCGTACCCTCGTCGTGGCAATCTTCGCGGCGACGATCATGTTGAGTCTAACACCGTTCATCGCCAGTGCAGGCGAGCGCGTACTCTCCAACAACAAAGGCGACACCAGTGCCGTCTGGTATATCACGGGCGAACAAACGCTGGTGATGAATGGCTTTGATCTCACGCCGCTCGGCTTACGATTCCCTGCCACGATAGACAAAGTTAGCATCGCGGTAGATACGCCCGTTTCCGGTGCCGTTGTTGATGTGGTGGTCTATCAAGATGCCAACGGCGGTTCCCCGATTGATGCCACCCTCGCCGGACAAACACAGGTCACTATCGCCGCCACTGGTGTTTACACAGTCACCTTTCCCACCCCCGTCAGCATCACGCAACCGGTGCTGTGGGTCGGTTTCTACCTGCCAGTCGGTTTCAAGTTTCAGGCCGATAAGCCTGGAACCTCGGTACTCACCTACTGGGCATGGACTTCTGGCGGGCGCTTCGACCTATCAAAGCTCTCTACCGCCACTGTACTTGGCCCCTCAAACGGTTCAGCGCCCGTCAGTTTTGACATGAAGGGAATTGCCCGAATCACCGCTGAAATCAGCAATTCCGCAGGTGCAGGCACGCCCGTGCCAACCCTTAATCCTGCCGTCACGCCCATTCCCGGCCTGACCATTACACAGGTTCCAGTCACCAGCACCCAACCGATGAACGTCCTCAAGGTATACCCGCCCGCTTGCGATACGCTTTTCTGGGATACGGAAGATGTGGGCATCACCTTTAGCGGCTCAATCGCGGTTCGCTGCACCGCCATTTGGCCGGGTTACGCGCCAGCCGCACCGCTAGGCTACGCTCGCCGCCAAATGTATTACGACATCACCTTCTACAACAGCAAAGGTGAACCCCTTAGCGAACCGCTCCCTGCTCCGGTCACGCACTGCATTCTGGCGAACCCCGCCGATATTAACAGTGCGGTCATCGGACTAGCGACTGGCTCGCCGCGCCGCTTCACCGTCCTACCCACCATCCGCATCAACGATCTCATCTGCGCGGAAATTGGTCAGAGTGGTGGGATATCCTATTTCGTACCCGGTTAAGGGTTGTCACAGTTGGGGTGAATCCTTCGGTTTCACCCTTTTTTGATCCTCAAGGCAATAAGGACACACACAAGCGACTATGCGCATCGAGACAAATCACCAACTGGTGAAACGCAACCGACGGACTGCCAACATTCTGTTTTTCGCCAGTATGGCTGTTCTACTTGGCGGGTTTCTCGTCGCCAACTTACAGCTCACCGCTGCCAAAGACCCCTCTGCGGCGGCCGTTTCCCTATTTCTCCCCTGGATTGTTCTGCCGGTAGGGTTCTTCCTCACCATGCAGTCCGTGAAGATGACCAACCAATGGCTACGCCGTCCGCGTCCCGAAGAAGCCATTCAGGAAGGGCTAAAAGGACTCAGCAAGCGGAGCATTCTGTACAACTACTATCACGGTTCAGTGCGGCATGTACTGGTCGCGCCACAGGGCGTTTTCGCCATTGTCACCCGCTTTCAAGAAGGTAACTATACCGTTGAAGGTGACAAATGGAACCAGCGCGGCGGCGCGGGTGCCTCTCTGTTGCGCTTCTTCCGCCGGGATGGAATCGGCAATCCGACTGCCGAGGCGATGGCTGGTGCTGCCGCCATTCAGCAGTTGTTGGCCTCATCCTTGCCGGATGTGGACGTGCAACCAATGGTGATCTTCGTTGATCCCCGTGCGGAATTGACGCTCATCAACCCGACAATTCCCATACTGTATGCCAGTGAAAACAAAGAGCCTAATCTACGCGACTTTATGCGCAAACTAGCGGCTGAACAAGCCGAAAAGCTGCCTGAACCAGAAGAAACCGGGAAGAAAAAGGGGAAACCCACCGAGAAAACCCTCTTGGGCTTCAACCCGGAAGCGGTAGCCGAAGCCCTCGAAGAAGCAACCATCCTCACCTAACGCGAACGCATGAGGGGCAGCAACAAGTGTTCTGCCCCTCATCACTCTATAACTGCCCAGCCGGTTAGCCGCCCATTTCCTTCAGACGCGCCTGCCACTTGTCTGACAACATCTTGTAGGTCGTTTCGGAGATTTCCCCGTTCGCCAGTTTCATATCCAGATTATCCAGCAAAGCCTGCACTTCCGCTTTGGTCTGCGGATTGGTGCTAGGCGCTGCCGCCGCCGCTGGAGGAGGGGCGCTCTCCTTATTGCGGTTCATCATATCCATCATTTGCTGCATCATCATCTGCTGCTGCATCATCTGTTGCTGCATCATTTGCTGCTGTTGCGCCGCCTGATCGGGGTTCATTGCAGAACCGAGCATCTGTCCCACACCCATCCCCACTCCGGCGCTGGCAAGGCTTCCACCCATGCCGGGATTCTTGGCGGCTTGCTCGGCAATATTCAACCGCTGCACACGCTCCCACACATCGAGGCTGACATAATTCCGCAGTTCATCCAGCGGCACATTTTTCGCTTGGAACGGGTTGGATTCAAAAGCCTTAATCCGCAACCCCAACGCTGCGAATTTCTCATTCAGTTTTGCCAGCATAGCGCCTTCCAGATTGCCCAGCAGTTTGTTGGCATCTGGAATACTTTGCGCGCCAGACTTGCCAATCAATTCGGCAATCTCGCCCAGCAGCATCGCCTGAACGCGGTCTTTGATGTCGTTCATCGAGAGTGAAGCCTTACCAACCGCATACTGCTTCACAAACAACATCGGATCATCCACGCCAATGTCAATCACGCCATGAGTCATCAGAAGAACCACACCCATCCCCTTGCCGGGGGTTTCCATCACAATAGGCGTGCTGGTTCCCCAACCCACCTGCGGCATGTCCTTCAAATTCACAAAGTACACGTCCGCCGTGAAAGGAGTGCGACCACCCGTTGCCAGCCCGATCAGGCCGGACAGAATGGGCAAATTCGCTGTCGAAAGCGTGTGGCGACCCGTTTTGAGTATGTCCAACGCCTGCCCGCCGCGCACAAACACCGCTGCTTGGCTTTCGCCCACAATCACCTGTGAGCCAAAACGAAAATCACCGCTGCCCTGTTGAGGTTCGCGCCATGCGAATTCCTCGCTGCCGACATTAGTATGGTCAATAACATCCAGAATGAGAGCCATCTGCATTTCTCCTGTTCAAGTTTAGGTAATGCGAAAATATAGCGCCTGTGGTTACACAGACTTGGTTAAATTCGTGATGACATCCTCACGCAACCGGAACGCCTCATTCGCTTCCACCGCCAGCGTATCCAGTGCGGAAATGGCCTCATCCAGACCGGACTTATTCGCAACGGCGTCTTGCAATCCCTTTAGCGCCGCATCCAGTTGATCCACATAGCGAATCTGCGCTTCATCGAAAGCGTAAAGGCTTTCCATTTCCTCAGCGCCAATCTTGATCTGCTCGAACGGCCCGGAATACCCCGGTGCTGCCGTATTCACTCGATCATGATAGAGTTGTATTTTGGATTTCACACTCGCTGTCTGGCTCATATAGCTCAAACCGCCATCCATATCCAGTATCTTCTTTTCCAGACCAACCAGTGTTCTGATCCGCTTGGCAATTTCCGCAGCGATATAATCCCGCAAGATGCGATCAGCGGCACGGCGAGCTTTCTTATCCAGATAACCGGAAAATCCGGGAATCTTCATCATCAAGTTCTCAATCGTACCTTTTTGCCCCATGATACGGTCATACAATTCAGACATCTTATCTCCTTGTTGCTTTGTCGCAGTCATTAAGTCAACACACAACCCATCCATCTAGGGCAGATAATACTCGGTTCCGCAAAATTTGCAGTTGAGTATGCCCTTCCCCACAAGTTTGATTTCCCCCCCGCAGTTCCGGCATTGATTCAGTTCCCGGAGTTGGCACGCATCGGATGAGTAAATGACGCCTTTTTCCCAGTTCACATACCCGCTGAACACTTGCAACCCGACCAACTGGTGTATCAGGCTCTTGACCGTATCCACGCTGATTTTCATTTCCAACGCCAGATCGGCCACGGGCACTTCGCCCCGGCTGCGCACAATGTCCAGCAGTCGCCGCTGCTGCTGCATACTGCTCTCTTCTTCGGCCTCCTGTCCACCCTTCACATACAGGTAGATTCCAAAGCCGACCAGCAGCGCCACAGGTATAAATGCGATACCCGCGCCGACCAGCGCCCCACCTTCATTTAGCTCCTTACTAGAGGCTTGTAGCGCCAGCCACAACCCGGCGATCACAGCCACCGCAAAACCAATCACAATCAAAATGATTCCGACCAACCGTCCAGTATTCACCGTACCAACCTCCTCCTACACCCCTATCCAAATCCACGACTGCCGCCGCCGCTGCCCCCGCCCCCCCGTGAACCGCCACCGCTAAACCCGCGCCCGCTGCCGCCAGATTGCGATGATGGCACACTGGTCATCGCCGCCGAAGCCGAATTAAAGAAATTCGTCAGCCCGCCGGAAATGCTTTCCAAGCCGCCGCCAATCCCGCCTGATATATCGTTCAACCCGCCACCCCCCGCCTGTGCCAATGGCCCCGGTAGGCCGAGCATCCCCCCATCCATAGGGATGTGAACAGGTGTCCCCGCCTGATACCCGCGATGCCAACGCCCCCCCATATAAGTCGGGTAATACCACGACGGAATCGGCACCGTTTGCAGGCGGCTAAACCGTTGTACCCACGAACGATCAAGCCCGAACGCGATTGCATACGGCAGGTATGTGTCGAAATGCTCGACTGCCGCGCTCACATCATTATACTTTTCAAGGTTCTGCAAATACTCACGGAAAGCTTTCCACTTGGCGGCGTCTTCCGCGCCTTTGCGGGTCTTGGCAGGCATCGCGCTGCCCGCAAAAAGCATGACAAAGCCCACTAGCCCGATCGAGAACGGAAGGCACAAAATGGATTGTGATACCGTATCGGCGCTATCAAACGTCAGCACACCGGCGAGAACCGCAACCGCCAGCAGCGCAACGCCGATTCGCACATAAAAATTCCGTGTCTTGGCAGGGCTGTCACTGAACAGGTTCTCAGCCACCATCGCCTCATACAGGTCGTTCTGAATCTGCGGAATAACCGTATAGAAACTGTTGCGCAAAGACTCCATCGTGCGTTCCAGCCGCCCCATACTGAACAGGGCTTCCATCAGGCGCTTCTCAAACGATTTCAGATTCGTCATCGGCATATCGGTGCGCTTGAAAAAGAATTTACTACTGGGGCCAAGCCACGACACATCCTGAGTGCGCGTTTCCTCCATAACAAGATACCCGCGTCGGGCAAGGTCAATAATCGTCGAAATCACATCACGCATATCGGCCTGCTCGTCCAGCAACGTGCCAACCAGCGCCGGAGCCATGTCAGAAGGGGGGGCGGTCAAAAACGTTGGAACCGGGCCAATCTTCGGATCACGCCCGCGTGTATACCACAGCGCATAAACACCTAGCATGCCGCCAATTGAGATCAGTAACCCTAGAGCGACCAGCGCAGCATCCATTAACGGCTTCGTGGTTTCCTCGAATGTGCGGCGCTGGTCGAAGCTATCCTGCCAGTTCGCCTTACGCGCCGCCGGATTATGCGGGTACTGGACACGAATTTCAAAAGAGTCAGAACCGCCTAACTGTTGGGTGGCAACCGCCTTCACGGTGGTATCGCGCACCGTCACTTCAGCGGGAACGCCATAAGCCGCGATTGCATCCACATCAGTACGGGGCGCAAATCCGGCAGGTAATTCCACCGTAATCGTGCTGGAGCCAATCGGAAACCCGTAATGATCGGAAGGGATAGCAATCCACCAGAGTTGGTCGCCGCCCTCATAAACACGGAGCGCACCCGAAACGGTGTAGCGGATTTCAAAACGGGCTTGTCCATCCGTAATCTCAGACAAGAAATAGTATGTGATTGAAGTGCCGTCGCTACCCTCACTCACACAGTAGGTACCGGGATACTCTATACAATTTTCGCGGAACACGTGCCCGTCCTGCGAAACCTGTATCCCACCTATACTTTCTAAGTTCGTAGGAGGAATGACCGCCGAACCAAAGCGAAACGTCCCCGAAAAATCAATGTCGTAACTCTCGGTGACGTTAAACCGGTTGCGCACCGGATCAACGCTGTCAATACGAACATCCCACGAACGCCAGAACACCGAACGAGACTGCGCAACTGATGGCTGGATGGTCAATACCAGCATGACAACCATAACCGGTAGTGAGATGAGATTATCTCGCACCTCCCGACAAGAACACCGGAGTGAGGAGAATCTCCCGAACTGACCAGCGGTGGTCGGTAAGGTTGAGTGCCATCGCCGGGGTGCGCGGCTCGAA
>Ga0172373_10002016_pt1 | contig 31844 bp, 28 predicted proteins | sample Lak10m_2_FD_114546 | JGI IMG/M metagenome (GOLD analysis project Ga0172373, IMG submission 114546) | Freshwater microbial communities from Kabuno Bay, South-Kivu, Congo - kab_092012_10m | ecosystem: Environmental > Aquatic > Freshwater > Lake | place: Democratic Republic of the Congo...
GGAGAGAACCAGCCATGTGCTTTGGAACCCGGCAGGCATAAACGGCGTGAGCGCCGGCAGCAAGAACGCCAAGCGATACCCCAGCCCCGGCAGCAGCGTGGCACGCGCCGAATCCTCGTAACGGTTCAGCCAGCGCGCCCCCATCGAAGCCGCGAACAGCAGGACGAACGACGGCAACGACGCCATCCATGTCAATTGTGTGGAATCTGCACCCAGATGAATAGCATACACCGACAGGAAACGGTTGATCGCTGGGAAAGCGATTCCGAACCATGCGATGTCATAGACAAGATGATTGAAATTGGAATCTTCTTGAGTCTTGGGCGCAGGCAAAGCAAGACGCATACAACAACCTACCCTCACCGTGAACGATGACCTTATAGACGCAGACTAATGTACAGGATAATACGGGATGCAGATAGAGGTGGCGGACTGCGTTTGGCTAACGATTACCCAACGCGAAACCGACTGGTGATCTGCATTACTCCCTATGCTACAACCATTTTATGAATCATTCATAGTGCCATTGATGGGTATATCGGGCAGGCGGCGTAGACTCGGTTGTGCGGCCTGCTATACAATCAGGATGTTCTTATTCCCGTTGCGTGTTGTTTCGAGAGCCTTTTATCTGCCGGAGTACCTATGCCTGACGAACAGCCGAATGTGCCTTTGCCGGAACTACCGGATGATCCCACATCGCTTGATACCAGCCCTCTCGATCCTGATGTGCCATTTCATTTGCCCAAGAGCAAAGACTATGCTGAGGATGATATTCCCACGCCGCCGCAGGTGAATCCGGTGACGGGGAAGGTGTGGAATCCGGCGCATCCATTGGACGCAGGCAATATGCCCACGATTCCCGCCGAGCCGCATGACCCCAATGCCACACTGCCGGGAACGGGCGGGTTGGATCCAAATCCCGATTTACCGCCGGTTCGTATGCCAGAAGCGCGGGCAGGCTATACCGTTCCGCATGTGGTCACGCAGCAGCAGTCCCACGTTTCGCCACCGGAACATCAACGCTTTGTGCTGCCTGCCGCGACTATTCCGGTTCCGCCTCCGGTTGCGGCGGGACGGCCTGCTGGTCAGCCGTTGCCGCGCCGGAAAGCGCCCCGGCGCGGGTGTCTGGGCTGTTCGCCCACCTGCCTTGCGATTGTGGTCGGGTTTATGGCGATTTTTTGCGGCGGTTCGGCGCTGCTTGGTTTGATTGTGACCGCCACTGTTGGCTCGCGGATCGAGAGTCAGCTTCAGACGCAGGTGGATGCGGTGGATCGTTATGAGCAGTTTCAAAGCACGTTCATCTATGACCGGATGGGGCGGCTGTTGTACGAGTCGTTCGGTGAAGGGCGGCGCACGGCGGTAAAGTACAGCGAATTCCCCCAAATGTTGATTGATGCCACCGTTGCGATTGAGGACGATTCGTTCTTCACCAATCCGGGGATTGATGTGGCTGCCACGTTCCGCGCCTTCGCGCAGTTCGTGGGTGTGGCACAGGGCGCGACTGGCGGTAGCACCATCACGCAGCAGTTGGTGCGTAACGTGCTGTTTGATTTTGAATACCGCGCCGAACGCAGTATCCAGCGCAAGTTGGAAGAAATCGGCCTCGCGCTCATCCTGAACCAGCGGAAATCCAAAGAAGACATTCTGGCGCTATACCTGAACGAAATTTACTACGGCAATCTGTCCTATGGCGCGGAAGCAGCGGCGCAGACGTTTTTCGGCAAGTCGGTTGGCGCTCTGACGCTGGGCGAAGCGGCGCTGCTGGCGGGTCTGCCGCAAGCGCCGGCTGAACTCGACCCGTTGAATCCCGATCCGGTGGTGCAGGCGGCGGTGGATGCCCGCTGGCGCACGGTGCTGGATCGGATGGTGACGATGGGCAAGATTACCAACGAAGAACGCAACGATGCGCTGCGGCAGGGTGTGACCTTCGTCAGCCCTGATATTTCGCTCAAAGCGCCGCATTTCACCGTGTATGCACAGGCGCAGTTGCAGGACTTGATGGCTGAATTGGGCTACAGCCCGGAGCAAATCGCACGCGGCGGGTTGAAGGTCTATACCACGCTTGATCTGGATGTGAACGATCTGGCACAGGCGGCAGCCCGCGATCAGGTGTCTCGTCTGGCCGCCAACAACGTCGGTAACGCGGCGGTGGTGGTGCTGAAGCCACTGACGGGCGAGATTGTGGCGATGGTGGGCAGCGTGGACTACAACAACGACTCGATTGATGGGCGCGTGAATGTGACCACCGCCGTCCGGCAGCCCGGTAGCACCATGAAAGCCTTCACTTATTCCGCCGCGATGGAAACCGGTCAGACGCCGGGGGATGTGATCTGGGATACACCTACGACGATTGGCATCCCCGGTCAGGCCGGTTATACCCCGAAGAACTACGATGGGCGCTTTCATGGGCCGATGAACATGCGCACCGCGCTCTCCAACAGCTATAACATTCCGGCGGTACAAACGCTGCGCCGTTACGGGGTGGATTACCTGCTGGGGCTGATGCGGCGCTTCGGGGTGGCGAGTTTGAGCATGGACAGCAGTCAGTACGGCCTTTCGCTGACGCTAGGCGGCGGCGAGATGTCGCTGCTGGAACTGACGAACGCCTATGCGGTGTTCGCCAATCAGGGGGCGTATGTGCCGACCACCGCTATTCTGTGCGTGTTGAAAAGCGACGATACCATTCTCTATCAATATGAAAATGGATGTTCGCGTGGGAACTTGTCCGATCAGTCGGTCGTCCGGGGCGGGTATGGTACGCAGGCGCTCGATCCGCGCATTGCCTTCATCATTGGCGATATTTTGAGCGACAATGCCGCCCGCAGCGAGGCGATGGGCGGTCGTAGCCCGCTGTACACCCCGAACATTGACAGCGCCGTTAAGACCGGCACGACCAATGACTACAAAGACAACTGGACGGTGGGTTATACCCGCAATCTGGCGGTGGGGGTGTGGGTGGGGAACAGTCGCGGCGAGGCGATGATTAACTCCTCCGGTCTAACCGGCGCAGCGCCCATCTGGAACGCGGTATTGACCAGCATATACGCCAATCCGGGTGTGATGGCGCAGGATTTCGCCATCAACGGACAGTTGATGCCCGATCAAATGGATCCGCCTGCGGGCGTGTCGCTGCGCGAAATGTGTGATGTGCGCTCCTTGCTCGATCCGGCTGCGGACTGCCGCCGCATCAGCGAGTGGATGCTGGACAGCCCCGCCGCTGTGCCGGATGCTGAGGGCAACCTGATTTATCCGCCCGCGCCTGCGCCTACTGTGCCTGCGCAAAGCGGCCCGCAGTTGATTCAGGTGTCGCCGGGGGTGTATCAAGTGCTGGCGTTCCGGTTAGCGCCGGAAATCGCCAGTCTGATTCAGTTTTCGGTTGGAGTAGGCCAGCAGCCGCCTCCCACGCCGCTTTACTGTCAGGTTCCGGTGGAACTGGCGAGTATGGCGACGGGGGCGCAATCGCTCTTGTTCATCGCGCCGCCGCCTGTGCCGGAGGATGCAGTCGCCGCCGAACAATATGCTCGCGGCGCGGGGCTGGCGTACCTGCCGACGATTGCCTGTACGCCGGAATTGCTGCAAAGCGGTGGTGTGCCGGGGTACGGGCCAGTGGTGACGACGGCGGTCATTACCTCGCCGCAACCCGGCGCGGTTTTGAGCGCGGAAACGCCGATCATCGGGACAGTGCAGTTTACGCCGGATTTGGGCAAGTTTTATAAGGTCGAAATCATTGGCGGCGGCTTTGCCGAATGGACGACGTTTGGCAGTACCCACGACAACACGGTGCTGAACGGCGTGCTGGAAAACCTGTACGTCCCCGGACTCGCTTCGGGCAACTACCGCATTCGCTTGGTGATTGTGGATAACACGGGCGGCTTCTTGCAATCGCCGTATGAAGTGCCGTTTACCGTAGCTGGTTAGTACCGCCCACAAAAAGCCTCCGGCTGAGAGACAGGCCGGAGGCTTGAAGGCCGCAACGACAAACTGCGCGTTAGTAGCCGCAGTCTAAGCGGTCAGGGCTGAGGTAGATCGTTGTTCCAGATGGCAGCGCCGTGACTGCGCCGCCCGATAGGTAACTCCCCTTATAGACAGCCGATCCGCTGTACGGCGGGGCGAGGCGGGTGTCGCTTAATTCAAGCGATTTGATTTCGATCACCACGCTGGTTGTATCCGGCGGCAGGTTGAGATAGCTGACCTGCAATTGCCCTGTGCCGACACATTCCCATGTGGCCGACATGGGCGGCGGCAGCGCCTCGCGCATGACCGTTACGACTGCCGATGTGCAGGCGACTTCGCCGTTGACCAGTGCTTCCACATACCACGATATCTGGTAGTTGATGCCGACGTTGTAAAGATCATAGGTGGCATTGGTCGCGCCCGTTTCCACCGCCCCCACATTGACGATATTCAGGCGGTAGCTGGTCGCGTTCGGCGCGGGGTCCCAGTAGAAGGTGTTCAGGCCGTAGGCGAGGCCATCCAGCGGCGAGGTGGGTTTGAATCCGCCACACTCGACACCGGCTTCCTGTGCCACGCCTGTATCGCTGGGGCCAGTGGTCACGGGGAGCGAAGGCGGCGGTTGGGGTAGCTCAATCGGATAGTTCAAGATGTTGTCGGGCAGGTCTTCCAGCGTTTTTAGCTTATCCAGTTCTGCCCGCGTCAGGGGGCGGAACCCGCCGAAATCGCCGCCGGCTTCCCCGTTCTCATCTAAAGGCGCTTCCACTGTGAAGCCCGCCGGAACGGTGATTCCATCCACTTTTGCTTTGCCACTCAGGGTTGCCAGCCGCATCTTGTCGGTTTCCAGTTTCAGCAAAATGGTAGAACCGATGACGATGTTCGCGCCGTTAGCCGTGATCTGCACTTCGACGTTTTGCGGCCCCTGAACAATCAGGGCTGAAGGCGCTTCGGTACAGGTGGTGCTACCGGGGCGCGTGGTGAAGGTAAACGCCTGCATAGCGGTGCGGTTTGCAGCATCGGTGACGATCGGGAGCGTGTCCACTTGCGTATTGTTACGCAACACTTCGCGGCTCATCCAACCGACAGTGGATTGATTGTGCGTGACCCGCGCCCACAGGGCATCGGCGCTGAGGGCATCGGCAAGCAGCGGAGTATTGGCTGGTACGCTGAGCAGCACATTTCCCCGCCGCGATGGGCTGCTGCGGATGTTCGCGCCGGTGGCGGTGACGACTTCAACCGGTTCGACAGTGCCCATAGTCGCTTCGTCGGCTGGAACATCATTGTTGACCGCTGTATCGCCCAAAAGGATAAAACGGGCGGCCTGTCCGGGGAGGGTGTTCGGGATGTTGGCTTGCACGCTGAGGACGGCCACGCCCCACATTTGAAGGGCTTCGTTCAAGGCGCTGGTCTGGATGGATTCCATATTGACCAGATCGGCACGATCAGAAGGTTGACTGAAAAAGTTGTTTGCGACATCTTGCGTGAAGGTGGCAGATACCTGATTGAAGCCATAGCAAGCCGTGTTGCGCGGCAAATCGGCACAATTTTGACCGAGCGATTGCAGCGCCTGTTCGACGAGAGCCGGACAGGTGGTGTTGTCCTGCGTTAAGGCTGTGCCGCCACCGGGCGCAGCGAACCACAACACAGCCAGTAGTACGACTGTAATCAGGGTGAGTTTACGCATATCCATTTTTCCTCGTGTACAAATGCCTACTTCGACACCAGTCTAACCAGTTTAACAAGTTGTCGAAACGGGACACTGTGACACTGGCGGCGACCCTCGTGGTACGCGGTAACGCTGGGACGTGCAGGCAACCTGTCCGTTGTACAGGGCTTGAACTTCCCAACTGAAGGCGAACCCGAAGCCAATCGTTTCGACAGTCAGGTTGGCGGTCAGGTTGGTTTGTCCCGCGCCCGCCGCGAATGAGGCGACCTGTCCCCCGCTTTTCTCATCTTCGTTGTAGACCTTCACCACATAGCCTGTCGCGCCGGGGGCTGCATCCCAGAAGAAGGTGTTTTGACCGAAACTGAGGCCATCTAAAGGTGATGTGGCGCGGAATGAGCCGCAGTCCACGCCCGCAGTAGTAGGCGGTTGATCGCTTGTGACGGGTGTGGGCGGCACCGAAGGCATTCCGGTGTCCACTCCGCAGGGAATGGTGAGGACTTGCCCTACGTAAACCAGTTCGGGGTTGCTGATATTGCTGGCTGTCATAATCGCGCCGAGACTGGTGCGATAGCGCAGGCTGATTCGATACAGGTTTTCGCCGCCGCTGACGGTATGGGTAATTGTGGTTCCAAACGGGCATTCGTCCGCTGGCGGGGCAGGTGAGGTGGCGGTGGGCGTGGGGGGCGGCGTGCCAAACCCGAGCCGTTCAAATGTGGATAGGACGATCTGGCCTTCATCAAGGTCATTCAAATCGTTCGGTTCGGGCGGCGACCATGAGCAATCTTTGCCCACTTCTTGATCGTTGGATAGGCCGTCAATGCCGAGGGATTGGGCTTCGGTTAGGCAGCGGGTGGTTGAAAAGCCTGCTGGAATGTACAGCGGATTAGCGCCATCTGGATCGAGCGTGACACCGCCTTCGAGTACCGCGAGTTTCATCCGGTTGCCGGGGGGCAGAACTTTGAGGGTAATCAGCGACCCTAGACGGATTTTCGCACCGTTGGCGGTGATGTCCACTTGGATATTTTCGGGGCTGCGAATCGCCAGTACCGAAGGCGTTTGTGTGCAGGTGGTTTGCCCCGGCCCGGTGCGAAAGTAGAAGGACTGCATCGGTTGCAAACTGGGGCTGTTGCCCACTACCGGCAGGCTGTCCATCAACGGATTCGGGTTGAGCGCGGCGCGTTCCACCCATAGCGGCGAACTGCCTGAAACCGGCAGGCGCAAGAACACTTTGTCGGCGCTGGTTCCATCGGCGTTGAGTACCGTTCCTGCGTTCACGGCACTGTTGATCGTGCTGGTGGTGTTCGGCGCTGTATAGGCCACTGTGTTGACCTGCGCGATGACGGTGATTTGCTGCCCTGCGCTGGCAGCGGCTTCGGGTTCAACCGCGTTTTCGACGGTGGTCTCGCCCATGAGCAAGAAGGTGACGGCCTGACCGGGAAGGGTGTCTGGGACGTTGGCCTGCGCGTTCATCACCGCCACGCCCCATTGTCCCAAACCCAAATCCAGCGGCGCGGTTTGAAGGGTGCTGAGAACGTTCAGGGGGGATAAGTCGGCAGGATGCTGGAAGAAGGCTTCTGGAACGGATTGCGAGAAAGTGGACTCTACCTTGTTGTAGCCGTAACAGGCGCTGTTACGTGGCAGATTCGCGCAGTTGTTCCCTACCTGTGACAGCGCCAGCTCGACCAGCGCGGGGCAAGCTGCGCCGCCGGTTTGGGCCTGTACACTGCGAGAGGATAATCCGAGTAGGACAGTCACTGTGAGAAGTGCGGCAATCGTGGCAAAACGATGTGCGGTCATGAGGATGTTTTCGTCCGTGATGTGATCGTAAACCGTTAAACTCAGTATAGTCGAAATCGTTGACAATCGCTGAACGAGGGGAAAACAAAAACCCGCCACGAGGGCGGGTTTTGTGTTGCCAAGGCCCAGACTTGAACTGGGGACCCATGCATTTTCAGTGCATTGCTCTACCAACTGAGCTACCTTGGCGTGCTGTTTCCAGCGTGCGGATAGTATAGCGAAGGCAGAGAACCAGATCAAGCCCCGTTTTAAGGAAAATAGCAGTCCAAACTGCATGTGTAATAGGTTTCCCCTGCCTCGCAGATGTAGTTGCCACACACGGGTGCCGGGGAAGTCGGCCCCGGTACGGGTGTGGATTTTAAGCTGATGTCGCGGATCAATGTCACCGGGCCGGCGGTGCAGGCGATTTGATCGCCCACCATCGCATCCACGCTCCACGAAAGGTTGTCTACATTCGTGCCCGATAGATTCACTGTCGCGTTGGTGTTGGTGGTTTCAACTGTCCCTTCAGGGGTGTGCAGGCGGTAGCTGGTCGCGCCGATTGCCGCATCCCAGTAGAAAGTGGTTGATACCTGTCCCCACGCTCCTAAAGGCGAAGTGAGTTTGAATCCGTCACATTTCACTTGGCGGGCGGCGGCCCCCAGTGTGAGCGCGTTGGTGCTGGTCGCGCCCTGCGAGAACAGTTCCAGCGCGGCCTGAATTTCGTCGGCGGTGGGAATGACAATCGGATAGTGCAGTAGATTCGAGGGGATGTTTTCGAGCGTTTGCAGGTCGTCTAATTCTTCCTGCGACAGCGGGCGGAAACTGCCCCAATCTCCGGCGAGAGTCTTACCATCCGGGCTGAGTGGCGCGGTCACGGTGAAACCTGCCGGAACAACCAGCCCGCCTAATGTGGCCCCGCCGCTGACCACCATTAACTGGACGATGTTCCCCGGTAGGATGCGCAGCACGATGGTCGAACCGATGGTGATGTCTGCGCCGTTGGCGTTGATGTTCACTTTCACACTGTTAGGCCCCTGTACCACCAGCAGCGACGGAGCTTCGTTGCACTGGGTATCCCCGATGGCGGTGCGGAAGTAGAAGGCCTGCATGGGCGAACGATTCTGCTTGCTGATGACCTGCAAGGCGTTGATGCCACTCTCGGCGGATACCACACTGGTGTTGACCCACGCCGGCCCGCCCGCGTATACGATCCGCAGCCATTCGCCATCGGCGCTCTTGCCATCTGCCACTAGCGGGCTACCGGAGGGCAGGCTGCCAACCACATTGGCGTTGGCGCTGGGGCTGCTGCGGAGGTTGGCGGCGACAGAGGTTGTGAGGTTAATGGGTTCGCCCGGTTCAACAACTTCGTCGGCGGGAACGGCATTTTCCACTTCGGTATCGCCCAGCATGATGAATGTGACCGCCTGACCGGGTAAGGTGTTGGGAATATTGGCCTGTACATTCAATACAGCGATGCCCCAGTATTCTTTCGCCTCATCCAGCGGCGCGGTGGCGAGCGATTGCAGCTGTGCCAGCCCCGCACGATCTGCCGGTTCGTGGAAAAAATCTTCCGCGATGGCATCTGCGAAGGTGGCGTCTACGCGGTTGTAGCCGTAGCAGGCGCTATTGCGATCCAGTGCGTCACAGTTCTGACCGAGTTCGGTAAGTGCTTGCTTGACCAGAGCCGGACATTGACCGGAGTCGCCCTGTGCTAACCCCGAGCCAGCAATTGCGCTCAGGACGACCAGAACACCGATAAATACAAGAAACCGATTGAAAGGAATACGCATGGTAAAACCTACCTAGTTCTAGTCCTAGAATGCACCCTTAAGTTTCAGTATCCATTTCACAGATTGCATGCGCCTAACATTTTTGCCCCTGAATAATGGTTTAGTGTTTCATAATCGTGAACTGATCGTCAACGACTGCACTGGCTTTTCCTCCGGTGAAGACAATGGCGATTTCTGGTACGCTTGGTCAACGTTGGATGATATGTGCCAGAGTATAATCCGGTCACGAAGGGTCAAACGGGTCGGCGCTGATGAGGAACTCACGATGACGCTACAAAACACGGTTCCCCCGCTGTCGGGAATGCTCGTTACAACGGGTTCGCTGACGGCGGATTTTGTTCGGCTGGGAATTCGCCCCGGCATGGTGCTGGTGGTGCATTCTTCCCTGAAGTCATTGGGTGGATTTGTGGTGGGCGGAGCGGTGGCGGTGATTCTGGCGCTGGAGGAGGCGCTCGGCGCTGAAGGAACGCTGGTTATGCCTACGCATACGGCGGATCAGAGCGAACCGGCGAACTGGATGAACCCGCCAGTGCCGGAAGCGTGGTGGCAACCGATCCGCGACACCATGCCCGCGTATGATCCCGACTTGACGCCGACCTACAAGATGGGCGTGATCCCTGAAACCTTCCGCAAGCAGGCCGGTGTTGTGCGCAGCGCCAACCCGGACGCATCGTTTGCCGCGTGGGGACGCCATGCGCAGACTGTCACCGCGAATCATGCGTTGCGCCCGTTGTTCGGGGAACAATCGCCGCTGGCACGGGTTTATGAGTTGGAAGGGTGGGTGCTGTTGCTAGGCGTGGGGCATGACCGGAATACCTCTTTGCATGTGGCTGAGGGGCGCGCCCGCATTCCGCATCCGCTGGTTCACGGCGGTTCGCCCATGATGGTCAACGGGGTGCGTCAGTGGGTGGAATTTGACGACGTGGATTGGAACGATGATGATTTCGAGGCGCTTGGCGCTGACTTTGCCCGCGATACCGGACTCCAGCGCGAGGGGAAAATCGCCCATGCCACCGCGCTGCTGATGCCCCAACGCCCTTTGATTGATTACGCGGTGACATGGATGGAAAAGCACCGCTGCTGATGGGCATGGAAAAGTGAAAACAGGTATACTCGGAATGGGTATTTTAGCTGAGAAGGTATGGTCTGATCGAATGATCGAGCAGGGGCGCGATTCTCTTTTTCCATATCCCTACGGGCTGCTGCGCTGGGCGATGCGCGCCCCGCTGCTGGCCTATCGTACCGGGCTGGGCGACTGGATGAATGCCATTCATTTGATGGTGTTGACCACACGCGGACGGCGGTCAGGCAAGCCGCGCCATGCCCCGATCGAATACCGGCGGCACGGCAGCAAAATCTACCTGATTTCAGTATGGGATGAGCGTCCGCATTGGTACCAGAACCTGCTGGCCGACCCGTTGGCGACGATTCAACTGGGTGGGCAGACCGTGAGCGCATTGGCTGACCCGGTGACGGATCCCGCCGAGGCGTTGCGGGCGCTTCAGTTGTTCCGGCGGGTGGCGCCTTCGCGCTACGATGTGGTGCTGGGACGCTTGATCGAAGAAGATGTGAATGCGCGAACGCTACCGGATGTTTCCGGTCAGTTCACGATTATGCGGTTGAACCTGATTTCGGATGCGCCTATTCTGCCGTCTGTCCCGCGTGATCTGGTATGGGTGTGGCCTGCTTTGCTGGCGCTGGCGGCGCTGGTGTTGCTTGCCACTTTCGTGAAGCGTTCCACTCCGCCGGAGCGCCCGCAATGAACGCCCCTGACCCGATGCACTTGCTGCGCGTGGTGCGCACGGCGCTGCAAAACGCGAATTTCCCCGAAGCGATTGATGCGCTTCAGCAGGCTGCGATGATCGCTCATCAAGCCGGTGATTTTGCGTCGGAAGGTCGTCATCTGGGCAACCTCGCGCTAATTTACTATCGCGTCAAACAGCCGGATGAGGCGTTGTCTTGTTTTGAACGCGCCCTCGCCATCGCTCAGACCGAAAATGATCGCCTGACCGAGGACGGTATTCTCGGCAATATGGGGAATATTCTGCGCGAGGTGGGGCGGCATGATGCCGCTATTCAGCACCTTAATCAGGCGTTGTTGATCGCGCAGGAAATCGGGGATGTGCGCGGGCGGGGCATCTGGCTGACGAACCTCGGTCTGGTTTATGACGATCTGCGGCGATTGAACGACGCGATTGATGCCTACAAAGAGGCGGTGTCGGTGGCGCGGGGACTGCGTGACCAGCGTGGGCTGGCGAGCCGGTTGAGCAATCTGGGGAATACCTATGTGGCTGCCGTTCAGCCCGCCGAGGCGCTGAAATGCTTCCATGAAGTCGTCGCCATCTATAAGCTGATCGGCGAGAAGCCGGAAGCGGCGCTGCGGATGGGGGTCATCGGCGATATATACAACGATCTGGGGCAGCGTGCCGCAACGGATTTTGAGGCGCTTTTCTATTACGATCTGGCGAAGGATGCGTATAAGGATACGCTGGAACTCGTTCGTGAATTGGGCGACCGGGCGGCGGAAGGCGAAATGCTGCTGTGTCTGGGGAATGTGGCTGGCAACAGTGCGCATTTCGCTCAGGCACGCGCCAACTTCGAGGCGGCCTATGCGGTGTTCAGGGAGATCGGACTGGTTGACCGCCTGCCGACCATTGAAGGACAGATTGCACTCACTGTGCAATTAGAGGAACAACAGTCATGAACATATTGCTCACAGGCGGCGCGGGTGATCTGGGACGAGTAGTGACCCCACTGCTGGAACAACAGGGACATACGGTGCTGCGGTTGGATCTTCGTCAGCCGACGGATGGGCACGGCACGTTCATTCAAGGCTCGATCCTCGATTTTGAGGCGTTGAAAGCGCACATGGTCGGCGTGGATGCGGTGGTTCATATCGCCGCGTGGCACGGCATTCATGAGTTTCGCAAGGAAAAAGATGTTTTTGATTTCTGGTCGCTGAACGTCACCGGCACGTTCCATGTGTTCGAGGCAGCGGCACAGTCCGGCGTGCGGCAGATGGTGTATATTTCCAGTTCCAGCGTCGAGGAAAAAGAAACGGTATACGGTCAGACGAAAATTCTGGGTGAGGCCATCGCACAGGGGTATGTAGACCGTCACCTGTTGAATGTGATTACCCTGCGTCCCCGTGCGTTCATCCCGTACTGGAATCGCGTTACCTATAACAATTTTGTCGAATGGGCGCTCTGGTTCTGGCCGGGTGCGGTGCATATTAATGATGTGGCGCAGTCGGTTGTTCGCAGCCTTAACGTGCTGGCGCAGGGAACGCTCGATCAACATCTGGTGCTGACGGTGGACGGCGCTTATGAATACACCGATGCGGATTTAGCCGCGTGGGATGCCGATGGTGCCGGTTCCACGTTCCGCAAATACTACGCGCCTTACGAGTCGCTGGCGGTGCAGCACGGGTTGAATCCGGCGTTGCGCCCCGAAAAACGCGACATCAGCGCCACGCGCCAGTGGTTAGGATATGCGCCGCAGTATAGTTTGCTGAACCTGCTGCAAGACCTTCAGCAGTACGGGCTGGAAGGGCCACCGCCGCCCGTTTAGGGGGAACCCGCTGCCCAACGCCATGTGCCGCCCGTCAGACTGCCGGCGTCCTGAATCACGATCAGGATTGTGCCGCGCTGAACGAGGTACAACATGCGTCCGCGCTCAAAACCCTGTTCCACCGTGTTGCCGCCGCTTTCGTCATTGATCGCCCAGCCCAATGCCGCCCGCACGTCCGGGAAGGTTCGCCACACTTTTCCGAAGCCGCGTACCGGCTCCCGCAGGCCGGTTGGCGGCACTTCGCCCCCGCTGGCGGGATCAACCGCCGCGTTGAAGGTGTCGTCATAGCGCATGTAGCGCCCGCTGTTGACCAGCACATAGATGGATGACGGCGAGCCTTGTACCCACACCATTTCACCCCGTTCAAAACCTTGAATGGCGCTGCTGCCGGAGATGGTGCCGCCTAGCGGACAGCCTAGCGCGGCATTGAGCGCGGGATCGTTGCTGACCAGCACACCGAATCCGCCGCTGGCAGGTGCTGCGCAAATCACTGTGGCGGTGATCGGCGTGGGGACGACGGGGAGCGCAGTGGGCAGAAGGGCGGGCGGTAACACGGTGGCAACTGCCGCCAGCGCCGCTAATGCCGCCAAGCCTTCGTTGTCCGCTGTGGGCAGCGGCGTAGCGGAGGCGGTGGGGGTCAGGGTGGCTGTCGGTGTGGGCGTGTCCGTGATGGTGGCGCTCGGCGTGACAGAGATCGTCACGGTGGGCGAGGCGCTGGCGGTAGACGTGGCGCTGGGGGTGGCGCTAGGCGTGACGGGTGTCGCTGTCGCCGTCGCTGCCAGCGTGGGCAGTTCAGCCAGCGTGGGTAGTTCACTAACCGATTCGGGCGTGGTTGCACCTGAACAGGCCGTGAGCAGGAACAGGAGGATCGCAACAATTCGACGCATAATGGCTATTATAATCAGCATGGTTGGTTGCTGCCTACTGTACCATTCACCTATCTTTCGGAGGATAAATCGGCATGTCTGAGGCGCTGCTCACGTTCGTTCATATCAGTGACACCCATATCAGCCCGGATTCGGACTATGGCGTGCAAGGCGGTGTGCCTGCTGCGAATGCAACCGCCGAAGCCCTTGTGCGCGAACTCCGGCGGTTGCCGTTCGAGCCGGATTTTGTGCTGCACACAGGCGATGTGATTTATGATCCGGTGCCGGAAGCCTATGAATATGCCCGCGCCATCCTCGGTCAGATTCCCTTTCCGGTGTACTATGTGGCGGGCAACCATGACGATGCCGATGGGTTGCAGCGCGTACTGCTGGGACGTGCCGAACCCCAAGCGCCGTTTTGCTATGAGGTGAACCGGAACGGGGTGCAGGGCGTGGTGCTGGATAGCAACGGTCCGGCAGAGCCGCCGCGTGGCAATTTGGTGCGCGAACAACTGGCGTGGCTGGCACAGACCTGCGACCCGGCTGACCCGCATCCGTTGTGGGTGGGGGTACATCACAACATACTGGCGGTGGGTTCGGCGTGGCTGGACGAGTATATGCGGACGACCAACGGGGACGAACTGCATCAGGCGTTATTGCCGCTGCGGGGGCGGCTGCGGGGCGTGTTTTACGGGCATGTGCATCAGAGTTTGACGACGGTGCGTGATGGCATCCTGTATACCAGTGCGCCTAGCGCGTGGGTGGTGTTTCGGGCGTGGCCGGGGTCATCCGAAACGGTGCGCGAACCGTTTCCAGAGCCGGGTTTCAATGTGGTGACGATCACGGCGGAGCAGACGTTCGTGCGCCGCTGGAGTTTTCGCGTGTGAGCCTATGTTATAATCGCGGCGATTTCCCTTCGGACAGTAGAAAGCGCGGTGCGTGTGGCGATTGATTTTCTGATCGAATATGGATGTTACCCCAAGCAGACTCTCACGCCGGAAGGTGTTGTAGACCGGGTGAAAGGTCGCCAGCGGGCGCACTCGGTCATTGACCTGTTCCGCAAGTCGGGCGATTTGCGTCCGGTGGAAGAAATCGGTTTCGAGATGGCGCGTAATACGCTGGACGGGGAAGAAGAAACGCACGTCATCATGGTCAAAGATCTGCTGGACGAGGCGGCGGCGCTCAAACCGCTGGAATCGTACTGTCGGGGTTGCCCTGCCAACCACAGCGGTCAGCCGTTCGGATGCTTCGGACAGATCGAGTATCCGATTTCCAGCAAGGCGGAGATTTGGCTGTTGGGGCAGTTGCCGTCTACCGATGAAACGCTGATCTGGCTACTGCTCAAGCAGGCTGTTCAGGAAATGAAGCATGATGGCGCGGCGGTGAACCCGATGCGCGGCGCGGGAATGCCGTATTTTAGCGAACAGGGTGTGCTGGCGCGGCGGTTGGGGGAGTTTACCGCCAACACCAATATGGTCTTTGAACTGCTGTTTCTCTCCGGCCACCTGCGCCCGTCGTATGCCTCGGTGCTGCTGCTGCTGTTCAAGGTCATTCAGCGCGATATGAGCGCGGATGAAGTGATGCGTTTGTCCAAATCGCCGGAGGATGCGTTTGAGCTTTATTCGTTCCTGCTGCGCCATGAACCGGATGATGACGACTGCATCACCCAGTTCAAGGCGTTTTTCCGCGCCCTGTATCTGGCGTGGGGGCTGAACAACCGTTTACTGCTGGATGCTTAACGGCGCATCATCTCTTGAAAGCGATCCAGCGGCAGGGCATGTGCTACCCGCCCGTTTTGCCCGATCATCGTTTCGGCGGCGGTGAGCGCGTTGATGACGGCTTCTTCCACCGCTTCGGCGGCAGCGTCAAAGATGAAGTCCATGTGGCTGTGCGGGAGCATTTGCAGGTTGCAGATGCCCGCCGAGTGGGCTGGCACATGGTTGCCGGTGGCGAAGGCGAGGAACAAATCGCCACTGCCGTTATGTCCGTTACAGCCGGTGCGGGCCAGACCAATCGTGGCGCGTTGTGCCAACCGCTTGCATTGGGTGGGGATTAGCGGCGCGTTGGTGGCGAGGATCACGATGATTGAACCGGGGCGGCGCGGCTCGTCCCATGCCGAGGGAACTTGCTCACAAGGGATGCCGCGCCCGATGGCTACCCCGTCTGCACGTAAGAGTTGCCGATCGCCGTGATTGGCCTGCACCAGCGCCCCGACCACGAACTCCCCGTTCGGCGTGGGGGCAATGCGCGACGAGGTGCCGATTCCCCCTTTGAACTCGTAGCAGATCATCCCTGTGCCGCCGCCTACGTTGCCCTCCGGCACTGCGCCGCTGCTGGCATTGGCGATGGCTTCGCGCACATGCTCCGGCTTGAGATGGAACGCGCCGATGTCGTTCAGCCAACCGTCATAGGTTTCGGCGACCAGCGGCATCACCCAGTCACTAACGCCGAGTTCGACGCTGTAGCGCACAATTTCATCGCGCACCATGCCCACTTGATGCGTGTTGGTGATGGCGATGAGCGAGGTAAGCATTCCGGCTTCTTCAACCCAATGCGTTCCGGTGAAATCGCCATTCCCGTTCAGGACATGAAATCCGGCGGGCGCGTGGTCATCCCAGATGGATTCCGCACGGGGGAAGATCACCGTGACTCCGGTGCGGGCTATGTGCGGCGCGTCGGCGATGACGGTACTGTGACCGACCCGTACCCCCGGCACATCGGTAATCGCGTTGTGTGCGCCGACGGGCAACTGTCCGATGGTTGCGCCTAAATCTCTGGCTCGTGCACGTGTCATGTACAAATGCCTCGTTTCGTGTGTCTGGAGAATCACTTAGGGATAATCTGCTGGTCAACCAAGTCGCGCACCCGGCGGATGATCTCTTGTGCGGGCGCGGGTGCGGCGAAATCCAAGATAGCCACAAATTTCTTTTTCAAGAGAGTGTACCCAACGCAGGCAGGATTCCGAAATCGGACTAGAATCATTGTTAGTCAGTTTTTAACGATGAGGGGCGCTGTGAATGCCGATTTTCGTCAGCGATTGACCGAGTATCTGGAAGCTGTGCTGGAGTTGCCCGATGCCGATGTGACGCGGTTGGAACGGTTGGCTGGTGGCACGTCCCGCGAAAGCTGGCTGGTGGAACTGAAGAAGCCGGATGGGACGGCACAAACATGGGTGCTGCGCCGTGATCTGGCGACCACCTACGCCGATCGTGCCTTGTACCGCGATCAGGAGTTCCGGGTGATTCGGGCAGCAGCATCAGCGGGCGTGCAGGTGCCTGCGCCGCGCTTCTACTGTGTGGAACCGTGTATTCTGGATGCGCCGTTTCTGGTGATGGATTATGTAAGTGGGAGTTCCATCGGGCGCGAGGTTCTGGAACGCGCTGATCTGGTGGATGCACGCAAGGGATTGCCGGCACAACTGGGTGAGCAGTTGGCGCGTATTCATGCGCTGGATCGCGCCCATGCTGATCTGGCGGCGCTGCCTGTGCCCCGCGCCACCTTTTCCCCCGCGCAGGAAGCACTGGCGGAAATGCGGGCGGCTATTCTGCGTCTTGGCGTCCATAACCCGACACTGGAGTTTGGGCTGCGCTGGTTGGAAAAACGCATGCCAGCGTGTCCGGTTCCGGTGGTGCTGCACGGTGATTTCCGGTTAGGCAATTTCATCATCAGCCCACGCGGGTTGGAAGGCATCATTGATTGGGAATTCGCGCATGTGGGCGATCCGGCAGAGGATTTGGCCTGCATAAGCCTGCGGCACTGGCGTTACCACCGGGGCGATCAATCGTTTGCGGGGATGTCTGCATCTGCTGAGACGTTCTATCGTGCCTATGAAGTGGCGGGCGGATGGCCTGTAAATCGGGCGGCGGTGGCTTTCTGGTCGGTATGGGGGAATCTGCGCTGGGCGATTCTGTGTCTGGCGCAATCGCGGCGGCATTTGAGCGGGCATGACCGGAGTGTGGAACTGGCGAGTCTAGGGCGGCAGTCGGCGGAGTTTCAGTTGGAAATGCTGCGTTTGATCGCCGAGCAGGGGGTGAACGACGATGTATGACCGTCCTACGCTGGAAGAACTTCTGGCGGCAGTCCATTTCTATGTGCAGGAGCGTGTGCAGCCCGCCGTAGCCGGGGATGCGCGTTTGGCGGAGGAAACACGTATCACCGGGGAAGCGATTGCGCTGGTGCTGCGGCAGCTTCGCGCTGGCGTTGAACCGCTGCGGGCAGAATGGCAGCGGTTGGATTACGTGCTGGGGCGCTCAGTGCCGTTCCCCGCTGACCCAAACGATGCCGAAGACGGGCTACGGGAGCGCGAGCGCAAATTGTGCGAATGGATTAATGCGGGACTGTATGATCTTCCTGCCCGCCGCGCCGCGCTTTTTGAACATCTCATGCTGAATGTTCGGGCGCAACTTGAGATTGCCAATCCCTCGTTTCTGGAAGAACTGGCACAGGAAGATCAAAACCGCCCATTGTAGATGGCGATGGATGGCTCAGACCATCCGAATCGGAATGCGGATGGATACCCGCGTGCCTTTGCCCGGTTCTGAATCCACCGCGACCTGTCCCCCATGCAGCGCGGCACGCTGGTAAAGGTTGCGCAGCCCCAGCCCGTTATGGCTGGCAATCGCGCTCGCGTCGAAGCCTTTGCCGTTATCCGCGATGATGATGCCGAACCAGTTGTTGGCTTCTTCCGTAGACACGGTGATGGACGTGGCTTCTGCATGGCGCACCGCGTTGCTGATCGCCTCGTTTGCCATCTGGCAGATGGCCTCAAAGGTGGCGGGCGTGAACAGCGGCTTGTCGTGCGTGGCGGCGAGGGTGATATTTAAGTTGTCGGGTGTGTGCAGCCGACTGAGCATGTCCTGTAAGCGTTCATACACCGTTTTCTGGTGCATGTCGCTGCTGTGCAGGTTCATAATATAGCGGCGAATGTCCTCGATCACGTCATTCAGGCTGTGAATAGTGACCATCAGTTCGTTTTCGCCGCCGCCGCCGTTCATACGCATCAAATCGAGGTGCATCCCGATGGCATACAGCGATTGAATCACGCCGTCGTGAAGTTCCATGCCAATTCGTTCGCGTTCTTCCATCAGGGTTAGGCGGTTCTGCTGTTCACGCAGCTGGGAACCGGCGATGGCGAGTGCCGCATAGCCCGCCAGCGTTTCGACCACCCATTCATCTTCCTGCGTGAACGGCAGCCCATCCTCGCGGTCACACAGGTAGAGGATGCCGAACAACTGTTTCCCGATTTGAATGGGAACGCCTAGCAAACTCGTCATGATGGGATGCGCTTTACAGAATCCGGCGGAGCGTGGGTCATCCTGCATACGCTCGATGCGAAGATTTTTCCGGTCGGTCATAATGCTGCCGAGCAGACCGCGCCCGGTGGGTAAGCGCGACATGACCGCCCGTTCTTCGGGCGTCATGCCGGCCACTTCAAAGTAGCGCAGGCCGCCCCGCCCATCAGGGACGCCCAGTGCCGAGAAGCGAACCTTTACCAAGTCTTTCGAGACTTGCGCGATGCGTTCAAGCACTTGTTGTAGCGAGGTTCCTTCAGCCGCGTACATGACGGCGGCAGCAATTTCTTTCAACTGCGCTAAGATGATACCTGTACTCATTTTTTCGTGATTGTTATCACTATTCATTGGGTAGTTTCTATTGTATATACTTGCTGTTGCGTAGATTGTAACTTGAAATCTCGATATGGCATACTTCATTTGGTAGATAAATATGACCAATCAGGTACGAATTCTCATTGCAGATGACCATTCTGTCGTTCGTGCCGGATTGCGTGCCCTGCTGGAACGGCAGGGGCGGTTTCGGGTGATCGCAGAAGCGGGAACCGGCGAAGAAGCGGTGGCACGAGCGCAGGAAACACAACCGGATGTGGCGGTGCTGGATGTTCGTATGCCCGGTGTGTCCGGCATCGAAGCCTGCCGTCAGATCGTGGAACTGGTTCCCGGTTGCAAAGTGATTATGCTGACTTCTTATGCCGAAGATGAATTGCTGTTTGCCGCCATTCAGTCCGGGGCTTCGGGGTATATCCTCAAGCGGATCGGGGATAATGAACTTATTCTCGCGGTGGATCGTGTAAGCCGGGGCGAGGGTATGCTTGATCCGGCGATGACGGCGACAGTGTTCGCTGAAATGCGGAAGGCGAACGAAGCGCAACATGCTGCGGCTTTTGCGAACCTGACTTCGCAGGAGATGGCGGTGCTGGCGCTGGTGGCGGATGGCCTGACCAACCGGCAAATCGCCATCAAGCTGTATCTGGGCGAAGGCACTGTCCGCAATTATGTGAGCAGCGTGCTTGCCAAGATCGGCGCATCGAACCGTGCCGAAGCCGCCGCTTACGCGGTCAAGCACAACATTCGGGAGCTGGTTCCGCCCAACTCGGACTCGGGCACACCGTCGGAAGAATCCTCATCCGAGTGATTGTTTCGCGCAGAAACGAAAACGGACAGCCTGTTGGGGCTGACCGTTTGTTTGTCCTGATTTAGCTTTGTGCTTCTCCCGCCTGCGGTTGGTGGCTGGGAACCACATAGACCGGGCAGGGCTTGGCGCTGAGAACTTTGTTGGTGACGCTCCCAAAAAGCCAGCGGCTTAATCCCGAACGGCCATGCGTGGACATCACGATCGCATCCACATGGAATTTCTGCGCGAATTCGGTGATGACGTGCGCCGGTTCGCCCACTTGCGCCTCGATAGCAATGGTAACACCCATCTCTCCCAAGCCAGCGGCGACGCTTTCCAGATAGCTTTTCGCCTGTGGGAGCAGCTCGTCCTTCGCCGATTCATAGTCCGGCACGGTGGTGGGCGGATAGTAGCCGTAGATGGGGACTTCGGGCACGTCTACAGCGGAAACCAGCGTAACTTTCCCGCCGGGGCCGAGCAAATCTAGCGCATGCTTAATGGCATCCTCAGCTAATTTCGAGCCATCCAGTGGTACCAATACATGCTTCAACATGGTTGTTTCCTTTCACGATGGCGTGTCACTCCACTCTATTGTAGGGTTGTCAGGGTAGATGTTGTAGTATCGAATGTCTTTGGGGGTAGGGATATTCGTCACTATTGCACGGGAAGTCTTTTCATTAGACTCGATTACGATTATGGTTCAGAAGTTGGAGTGAAGGCATGAATAACTGGCATCAGCGCCGTATTAGCGCAGAGGAAGCCGCAAGCAAGGTACTCTCTGGTCAGCGCGTTTTCCTGACGGGCAATTGCTCCACGCCCCAGCATTTCCTACAGGCGTTGTGTGAGCGTTATCAAGAATTGAAGGCGGTTGAATTGGTGCAGGTGCTTGATCTGGGCGCAGGCAACTATATCCGCCCTGAGATGGCTGACCATATCCGCGTGAACAGCCTGTTCATCAGCCCCAAGATTCGTGCGGCGGTGAACGATGGCAGCGCCGATTTCACGCCGGTGTTCCTGCACGAGATTCCGCTATTGTTTCGTTCCGGTCGTCTGGTGCTGGATGTGGCTGTGATTCATGTCAGCCCGCCGGATGAGCATGGCTACTGTTCGTATGGCGTGGAAGTGGGCGTGACCAAAGGCGCTGCCGAAAGTGCCGGCATGGTGATCGCCGAAGTCAACCCGAATATGCCGCGCACGTTGGGCGATAGCTTCATCCACGTAAACCAGATTGACTACTTTATCGAGGTGGATTACAAACTGCCTACGCTTCAGGTGGAGCCGACTTCGCCCACGCAGGATAAAATCGCCGCGTATATCGCCGAATATGTGCCGGACGCCGCGACTCTGCAAATGGGAATCGGCGGTATTCCCGATGCGGTGCTGCGCCGCCTGACCAACCACAAGAACCTCGGTATTCATACCGAATTGTTCTCCGATGGTGTGATGCAGATGATCGAGGCGGGGGTGATTACCAACGCCGCCAAGACCCTGCATCCGGGCAAAGTGGTGGCTGGTTTCGCGTTGGGAACGCAGGAATTGTACGATTTTATTCACGATAATCCGGTGTTCGAGTTTCGCCCCACCGAGTATGTGAATGATCCGTTTATCATCTCGCAGAACGATCGGATGGTGTCTATCAACTCGGCGCTCGAATTGGATTTGACCGGGCAGGTGTGCGCCGACAGCATTGGCCCCAAGTTCTATTCGGGCGTGGGCGGGCAGGTGGATTTTGTGCGCGGTGCATCGCGCAGCAAAGGCGGCATGTCGTTCATCGCGCTGCCTAGCACGGCGAAGGACGATACCATCAGTCGGATCAGCCCCCAGCTAAAACCGGGTTCCGGCGTGACGACCTCGCGCAACGATGTGCGCTTTGTCGCCACCGAATACGGTGTGGCGGATTTGTTCGGGCGTTCGATTTCGGAACGCGCACAGGCGCTCATCAACATCGCGCATCCCAAGTTCCGCGACGAGTTGATGGCGTATGCGCGGGCGCAAAACCTGATTAACCGCACGCATTCTTTCGCCTAGCTCCGTCTATCCGTTCGCAGGCAATAAAAAACCGGGTTATGAAGCCCGGTTTTTGTTTGGAGTGATAAAGCGAGGAATAGCTTAACCCAGATAATCGCGCAGGCTGTGTGCCAGACGCGGGTGGCGCAGGCTGCGCAGGGCTTCCTTCTCCAACTGGCGAATGCGTTCGCGGCTGAGGCCGAACTTGTTGGCGATTTCTTCGAGGGTGTGCGGTTCGCCGCCGCCCAAACCGAAGCGCAGTCGCAGAATGTGGCTCTGGCGCGGCGTGAGTTCGCTCAACACTTCTTCAATTGTTTCCTGAAGCAGGTGTTGTGTGGCGGTTTCAACCGGGCTGGGCGATTCCTGATCTTCGATGAAATCCCCGAATTCGCTGTCGCCGTCATCGCCTACTGGACGTTCCAGCGCAATCGCGTGCTGGCTGGCATCCATCATGCCGCGCACACTGTCTGCCGGTAAGTCCATTTCTAGCGCGATTTCTTCGGGGGATGGGCGTCTCCCTAGCGATTGCTCCAGATGCTGCGCGGTGCGGTACATCTGGCGAATGCGTTCGGTCATGTGCAAGGGGATGCGGATGGTACGGGTTTTCTGCGCCAGCGCACGGGTAATCGCTTGCCGAATCCACCATGTCGCGTAGGTGCTGAAGCGGTTTCCGCGCTTGTAGTCGTATTTATCCACCGCACGCATCAGGCCGACATTACCTTCCTGAAAGAGATCAGGAAAGGGCAATCCCTGTCCCATGTAACGCTTGGCGATGCTCACCACAAGGCGGGTGTTGGCGCGTCCCAGATGTTCACGCGCCGACTGTCCATCTTGCACCATGCGTTCCATGTGGCCTGTCCACGCCACGCCGTTCGTTTCGCGTGCGCCGCTGCGGTTGGCGCTGCGCCGCGCTTCTTTGCCAATTTCGATGCGGCGGGCGAGTTCGATTTCTTCCTGTGCAGTGAGCAGGGGTTCCTGCGCCATCTGACGGAAATACAAGCCTACGGGGTCATCTGCGGAAACGGCGTTAATGTCACCCACGCCGGGGTCTTGCGGCAGTTCTTCCGGTTCAAATTCCATGTCAGCATCGTCCCCAAAGTTAAAATTTAAGTTTATTCCCATCCGGGTAGGCGGGTCGCTTTCCTGCCGGATTTCCACACCTAATTCATCTAATTCAAAAAGGATGGATTCAATCGCATTAACATCATCACCATCCTCATCCAGCACTTCTAAAACGTCGTCGAAGGTCAGATATCCGCGTTGGTCAGCCCGGCTCATCAGTTCCTGTATCAACTTGGTACCCTCGCGTAATCGATGTGGTATTGACTTTTGGCCGCCGTCGGCACTGACACTCGAATGCCTGCTACGACCACCTCACTCAAGCATTCTAGCACGGTTTTTATCAGTTTGTGAATAAACCCTTAATGAGGGGAAACGTAAGAGTGGATTTATTGAAGCGCCAAGCATTAAGAACGGGTAATATTATGGTTTGGAAGCGCGAATTTCACCTTGAATCCGACTACAATCAAAGTGTCCATTTTGCATGAAGTCAACCCTTGTGTATTATAAGGGAAAGCCTGAACAGTCCACAGAACAAGACCAATCGAAGGTAATGGCATGGCAACTCGACGATTTACGGGTGATCTTCCCCCTGATCCGAACGATAACAGCATTCCAGAACCGCCCGTTGTGCGTCCTCCGATGCCGCAGCGTGCCGTACCCACCCCCGCGCCAGCGGTTTCCACGCCGCAGGTTTCCAAGCCCGCCGCGCCATCGCCCAGCAACCGGAATGCTGCTCATTTGCCGCGTACTCTCACACAGGTCTTGAATGAAGCCAATGATCGCGTGATTCAGGGCGATCTGGTGGATTATGTTCCCATGTCCACCGGTTTCGATCCGTTGGACGGGTTTATTGGCGGCGGGTTGCGAAAGACCGAATTGATCTTGCTGGGTGGCGCTCAGGGGATTGGTAAGACGATTGCCACGCTGCAAATCGCCCGCAATATCGCCATGCGCCCGGATCAATATGCTTTTTACCTATCCTATGAACATACCGAGACGCATCTCATGCACCGCCTGTTGTGCATGGAGAGCGTGAATCCGCCGGAAATTGACCTGAGCCGGGGGATTAAGCTGCGCGATCTGTATCAGATTATTGTGGCGGAACGCGCCAAAGGCTTTATGGGACGCGATCCGGGGGCGGCGGGGTCGCTTCAGGCCATTCTGAAAGAGAACCCCAAGACGGCTCCGGCGCTGGGGCGGATGGCGCGGTATGCGGATCGCATGATTCTGGTGAAAGCCAGCCCTGCCGTGACCACGCTCAAAGCCATTAAAGAGATGACGGCGCGGTTGTGCGATGCCACCGGCGGGAATGTCACCGTTTTTGTGGATTACTTGCAGAAGATCGCCGTTTACCCGGAGCGCCCCCGCGACGAAAACGATAAGGTGACGATCATTGTCGAAGGGCTGAAGGACATCGCCCTGTCGCTGGATGTGCCGGTGTGGTCTATCGTGGCGGCGGATCGGGAAGGTCTGAAAAGCAAGCGCATCCACCTGTTTCACCTGCGTGGCAGCAGCGCGTTGGACTACGAGTCCGACATCGCCATCATCATGAACAACAAGTACCACATCCTCTCGAAGGATCATGTGGCCTTTAATCCCTACACCGCCAAGCAGTTCCGCGACTGGGTGGTGTTTACCGTCGAAAAGAACCGCGCAGGCCGCGCCATGCAGGATATGGAATTTCAGCTGCACGGTCAGCATTTCGCCTTTGACCCGCGTGGTCAGAAGGTGCAGCAGCAGTTGATTGACGATAAGGTGATCGAGAGTTAGACTCGAAATCGTTCATGACGAGTTCGGGGCGCATTCGTGCGCCCTTTTAATTGGTGGCTTTCATACCGCCTGTGTTCCGAGGATAGCGCAGTGGCTTTGCAGACTGTTTTCCGGTATCTCGTAGACGCCTTACGCCAGACCGCCCATGTACGCAGTGTGAAGGTGATGGATGAAGGGCGCTTGCTGGTGGAAGTGGCACAACCCAGTTTCCGCGAGGAGATTGTTGTCTACTTGCTGGCCGGCGAGCTGTCGGTGGGGTTTATCAAGAAGGCGCTGAACGCGAACACTCAGCGCGACATGCACACGCTGTTCATCGTGTCGTTCGACCTGCTGACGGATGACGGACACAGCGCGTTGATGTCCGATGCGCTGCGCCTCCTGCTGATCGCCTACGGCGGCAAGGTGTACACCTACCAGACCCGCGAGGACGGGATTGCAATCCTGCCGGTGGTCATTGGCAGCGACCGGCGGATTCGCGCAGGGGCAGTGGTGAATCTGGCTGATCTCAGCGGGGATTACGCCACTTTTGAGAACAACAAGTATTTGCTGGGCGTGCGGAAGGTGGCGGGGTTCATCCCGCATACTGCCGAAGCACATTCCCCTGCTGCGGCTTACGCTGCACCCGACCCCTTGCAGCATTTTTACACGCTGCTCGGCGTGGCGAACAGCGCCTCGCTCAATGAGGTTAAACGCGCCTACCGCGTGAAGGCGCGGTTGCATCACCCGGATGCCGACCAGTCGCCGGGGGCGACTGAACGAATGCAGGCCATCAACGAGGCGTATGCCCGGATTCTGGAACGTCTGGAGACTGAATGACGGCAGGGCGGCGAAGGGATGACGGCGCACCCCTTCGCCGCTGAAACGTGCTGTTTATTCCGGCACGGGTTCGCGCAGTTTGAGGAAGTTGAGTTTGGAAAGTTCGCGCACCTGTTGTTCGGCGCGGTAGCTGCTGCGAACCAGCGGGCCGCTTTCCACCCATTTGAAGCCCAATTCGAGGCCGATGGCTTGCAGCTTGTCGAATTCTTCCGGCGTATAGAATCGTTCGACGGGCAGATGTTGCTTGCTCGGCTGAAGGTACTGACCGATGGTGAGGATGTCCAGCTTCAACCCGGCTAGGTCGCGCATCACGTCCACCACTTCATCGAACGTTTCCCCCAGACCGAGCATAATCCCGCTTTTGGTCAGCACCAGCGGATCCATGAGCTTCGCGTTACCGAGGGTTTTCATCGCCCATTCGTATTTGTCCTGTGGTTGCACCTTCTTGAACAGGCGCGGCACGGTTTCGACATTGTGGTTCAGGATTTCCGGTTGTGCGTCCATGACAATCTTCAGCGCGGACTCGGCGCCTTTGAAATCCGGGATCAACACTTCGATGCTGCACCCCGGCTGAAGCTGGCGCACGCGCTTGATGACCATTGCGAAGATCGGCGCACCGCCATCGGCGCGTTCATCGCGGTTGACGCTGGTGATGACCACATGCTTCAGGCCGAGCGCCCGCACCGATTCGGCCACGCGGTTTGGTTCTTCCCAGTCGAGCGGGCTGGGGCGGCCTGTTTTGATATCGCAGAAGCGGCACGAACGGGTGCAGGTGTCGCCCATCATCAGGAAGGTGGCGGTGCGGCGTCCCCAGCACTCTCCGATGTTCGGGCATTGGGCTTCTTCGCAGACGGTGTGTAGGGTCTGTCCCCGCATCAGGCTGCGGACTTCTTCAAATGTTTCCCCGGCGGGGGCGCGTACCTTAATCCAAGGGGGACGGCGGCGCGGATGGCTGGGGTCGGGCTGCCATCCGTCACTGGTAGTGGTGGGGATGGCGTTCGGATCAATCAAATCACTCACGACGTTTTCCTTGCTCTCTTACCGCTGGAATACTTCGATTATAGCGGATGCGGTTTAGCGAGTCATGAACTCCAATTCGGACGGGGTGGCGTTGGTCTGCCTTACGACAGTTGCCCACAGCCAGCGGATGAGAATTTCGCGCACGGCGAACAACACTGCCACCCGCAGCAGCGCCAGCAGCACGGTATTGTACGGGCGGGGAATCGAGCCGAGCAGTGCCGGTAAGAGGGTAAAGCAACCTAGCACCACCACCAGATAAGCCGTCACCTGAAGCAGCAGGTAGACCAGCAGCGCCCCCATCGAGGCGTCTAATCGGCGCGGGACGACAGCCGGTATCCACATCCCCACCAGCAGCCCGACGAGAACCGAATGCACATGGTCAATGTAGATAGCGACTGCCATCGTGACCAGATACAGAACCGTGATGATCTCGTTGACGTTGGGCGCATAGTCGGTCGTCAGGATTGGCGTGGAAAGGCTGGTGAGCGCCAGCATGATCGTCAGCATAAAGGCCAACCGCAGCACCCATGCGCCGACTGTCTGAATTTGTGCCAGCGACTCGTTGCGCTGCACATACGCGCTCATGATGGCGCGGCTGACCCCGAACGCGCCTTCCGGCGAGAGAGCGACCAGTTCGTAGCGTCTGGTTTCGTGTTCACGGGCGATTGTGCTGGCGATTTGCATTGCCCAGCGCAGGCCATAGGCAGTACTCAGAAAGAGCAGGGCTGGCAGCAGCACGAAAGGCGCGATCAGCACCACCACGCAGCCGAGCGAGGCGGCCATCGGGGCTGCCGGACGGCCAATCACTTCTTGATACAACGGGTGCTTGAAGGGCGGCTGCCGGAGTCCGAGCCATAACTTCCACGTCAGCATGACCGTGAATCCGCATGTGCGATCATGGCGGGTATCCCCATGCAATCGGATTCGCGCCGCCTAGCGTGGGGTAGATGCCGTCGCTCAACTGGGTGAATACCCCGCTTTCGACATCCAGCGCCAGCAGCAGGTAGCCTTTGTCGTCACCGGGGACGTTGCCGCCGAAGGCGATATGATGGCTATCCGGCGACCAGATCAGGCGCGGCGGGTTGGGCGTGTGTTCGTTGGTGGCGAACCCGCAGTACGAGCGCACTTCACCTGTTGCCGCCGTCAGCACATGAATGACGGCGATACCGGTGTTCGCTTCCGGGTTGAGACCAGTCAGTTCGATCACCCAGAAGGCGATTTTGCTGCTGTCTGGCGACCAGCTGAGTTCGGTGCTGGTGCGCCCGTTGATGCGTGCTGCACCATACACAGCGGTCAGGTCTGTCCACTGAACGATATCGCGCCCTGATGCGGGTTGAGTGGCATAGAGTTCGCCCCCTGCCAGTCCAGCCTGCGGGTTGAACGACCCCATGCCGGTAAAGGCTAACCACTGACCGTCCGGCGACCATCGGGCGGCATCGAAGTAGGGTTTTTCGAGGCCGAGATCATAGTACCCGTCGGTGATTCCCTGCACATCGCGGGTGTCGAGGTTTATCAAGGCGCGGGTGAAGTTGTCCCCGCGTTGTTCCACCATCAGCCCCCAGTGACCGCCGGGTTGCACTGCCATCACGTCATGCACATCCAGATAGGCGCGCGTGTCCTCGGCCTCCGGGCGTAGGTAAGCGGATTTGCCCGGTGTCCAGACCAGCAGCGTGTCTTGTGACCACCATTCTATATCGGCTGCATAGTCCACCAGTTGCGTGCGTTCGGTGCCGTCCAGCCGCATCTTGGCGTAAGCGTTGGTCTGCGAGTCGACGTAAGTAACCCAGCGCGAATCCCGCGAGAGGCGGCAGTTGGTTCCACAGGGATTGGTGTCTGGCAGCGGGTAACGGCGGTTGGTATCTATGTTGTAGACCCACATACTGCCCCCGTCAAAGGCCGCCAGAATGATGCCCCCCGGCGGGTAGGTCTGCCCGCGATCCTGAATGCCGCTGTTGGGACAAACGGAAATCACCGCGCTTTCTGCCCGTACCGCACTCAACATGAAAGCGCAGAGCAGCAGCATCGCTATGATGCCCACCGTTCCTATAGGTCTGGAATGTCTCTGCATAAACCGGAACACTTTCACTGTATTTTTTCTCTAAGAGAATACCATGAAACCGCCCGACGCTGGTGTTTCAGCGGCGGTGGTGTGCTGCTAAGAAACGAGAAATGGAATAAAATATGGAAGGTGGCAACAATTGGCGTCAATGTTATAAAAGACCCTGTAAAATCGACTGCAACTTTGTGCAGATTGTGTTCTCGTCATGTTATACTGTAGAGAATATTAGTGGCAGTCTCGTGCGGAGGCATTTGATGACCAAACGGCCTACCAGCGCATACCGACCGCTGGATGATGCGGAGGGGGGCGCTTCGATAGAGGCGCTTGAACCTGCAAGTCCAACAGAGACAACCACAATGCCTGTGGTGCGGATGAGTCCGGTTCGGTCGCCATCTGCGGAAACAGGTTTGATACCGGCTGTGCTGATGGATCGCCGTGAAGGGTTGGATACATCAGACAGCCAAGATGCAAAGCGAACAACAGCAGAATCACAACAGGCGGTATCTATGGTTAATCGTTCGCCGGAATCGGGGCGGTCGCGCTTGCCTACCGTGTTGATTATTGAAGATACAACCGAGCTGGCAGAAGTCATTCAAGCCACCCTTGAGCGTATGAATATCATCACGGCGCACGAAACACATGGCACGAAGGGCATTGCCCGTTTTGAGGCTTTTCAGCCGGACGTGGTGTTGCTCGATATTGGCTTGCCGGATATGAGTGGGTGGAAGTTCTTGGAGACGGTGAAAGAACATTACCGCGACCGGATGCCCATCATCATTGTGATTACGGCTTATGGCGATCCTGCGAATCGTCTGGTGGGCAAACTACAAGGCGTCAATGATTACCTGATTAAGCCTTTTACCTCCGATGAAGTGGAACGGGTGGTGATGGCTGCACTTAGCAGCGGCACGGCATGAGACGCAAAGGGGTGTGGCTGGTTGCTTTACTGGCGACGGCCTTAGCCCTACTTCTGTTCTGGGTGGCGCTGGTTCCACCCGCACCCCAACCCCCATCTCCCTTCGAGACCGGGGCATTATTGCCTGTTGTAATTGATTTCCAACGACCCTTACAAACATTATATCGCTTGCAATCACGGGCTGTCCGCGTGGGTTGGACGGTTGAATCGGCGCTGGTTGCGGGTGACGCATGGGCGGCGTTGGGCGATTCGCGGCGGGCGCTGGCGTACTGGGAAATCGCGCTCCAGCAGAACGGACAGTCAACGGCGGTGCTGGCACGTTTGGCGAATGGCTACTGGGAACAGGAACAGTGGTCGGCGGCGCTGGTGACGCTTAAACGGTTGCTGGCCTCTGATCCTGCCGATCGGGCGGCGCGGTTGCGGTTGGGAACGCTGCAAGCCGTTTTTGATCCGCAGGCAGCGGCGCTGACTCTGGCAGAATCGGACGCTCCTTCGGCGGCGGCTTTGCTGGCGGCGGCACAGGGCGATGCCAACGATGTGCCGCGCCTGATGCGGGTGGGGTTGACGCTGGCCGGTGATGACAATTGGGCGATGGCTGAAGCAGCTTTTGAATATGCGGCCTCGTTTTCGCCACCAGATGGACTGGCTGCGGCCTACTGGGGGTTGGCGCGTGACCAGGTGGGGAAGGATGGCGCGGCACAGATTGCGGCGGCGGTGGCGCTGCTGCCTGCGAACGCGCAGGTGCACTATTTGCAGGGGCTTCATTTGCGATTGGTGGGGGATGCCGCTGGCAGCCTTCAATCGCTGCGGACGGCGGCGGAACTGGATGCTGAAAATCCGGCGTATGCAGCGGAACTGAGCGCGGCCTATGAACAGGCGGGCAATGTGGATGCGGCGCAAATCTGGCTGCGGCGGGCGGTGGCGCTGGCAGAAGGCGATGTGCGCTTTTCGACCCTGCTGGACGAGTTTTACCAGCGATTCCCTGCGCTGAAGCAGTGAAGCAATTCGAGCAGCGAAGTGGAGGATGGGCATGATTCGCGCACGATTTTCACCCTATGCTGCGATTTCACCGGATTCCCCTTTGTTCCGCTTGGCAGGCCGCCGCCGCCGCGCTCACTGGTCGCCAAATCGCTTGCTGATATTCACGTTGCGCTGGCTCGGAATGGCCGCCAGCGTGCTGGTGCTGGCATGGGCGCTGGTGCTGCAAGGGTATGACATGCAAGATTCTCTGGGCAGCACCTATAGCAGCAATTTTCTGGCGTTTGCTTTTGTCATTAGCATCCCGCTGGTTGTGCTGATGGATTTTCGAGTGCTGATCGTGACCTCGAACAGTATTGCGGGCGAAGTGACTGCCCGCCGCTGGGATGTGTTGCGGCTGACCCCGATTTCCTCAGCCTCCATAACTCGTGTGCTGGATGCCATCGGTCAGCTGCGCGTGTGGCGCTTCATGACCATCCTCAGCGGGTTGCGGGCCACCATCGTCGTGTTGGTCGTGCTGACTCTCGTATTTCAAAATTTCGCCAACCGGATTGTCCTCCGCTTCGAGGATGTTCTGCTCTGGATGACTCTCGCCCTTTTCGCCACCGTGTATGTGTTGGAACCTTTCTGGCGAATGCGGGCGCTGGTGGCGTTGGGGTTGTGGTTATCCTCTCGCTTCCGCAACAGCCTGTCGCTCGTGCTGGTTGCATTAGGGAGCGTGTTCGCGGTATGGCTGTCTCAGGTGGTGATTATTGGAACGATTTTTGGGGTGATGGTTCGTGTCACCACCTCTGAAACATGGATATCCTATTTGTCGGTGTTGCTGCTGTGTGCGCTCACCGGCTTGATTGTCTACGCCTACTATCGCATCCTGCGCGGCGTGAGCTTGCGTGCCGTCGAACGCCGCCTTGAGCGATTGACCGAGTAGCGGTTGTTCGCGGTTATAGGGAGGTGAATGATGTGGCGATGGATTTCCCCGTATAACGATATTGATCCCGATTCGCTGCTGCTGCGGCAGATGGCAGGCGACCACTACCGCGACCACTGGCAACCGAATCGCTTGCTCATGGGGAAGCGTTTTAGCATCGGCATGATATAATGGGAGGATGGCGACACGAAAATTTCATCTGAGCGAAGAAGCGATTGCCGCACTGAAGCGGGCAGAAACAGCGACGAAAAAGTCGAC
>Ga0172373_10002018_pt1 | contig 31817 bp, 19 predicted proteins | sample Lak10m_2_FD_114546 | JGI IMG/M metagenome (GOLD analysis project Ga0172373, IMG submission 114546) | Freshwater microbial communities from Kabuno Bay, South-Kivu, Congo - kab_092012_10m | ecosystem: Environmental > Aquatic > Freshwater > Lake | place: Democratic Republic of the Congo...
AATTTTGCAGTAGTTGGTCGGATACCGCGAAAAATATAAACTTAGGTAAAACAAAAAAATATCTATTTTTCAATAAATTGAAAATATACCCAATATTTAGGATTTGGGGTGCGGAATGTCGGGGTTAACTTGGAAAACCGGAATATATAAAACGATAAGCATAAAAAAACCAGCTAAAAAGCTGGTTTTTCAATAAGTTGGATGGTGGGTCGCATGCGATTCGAACGCATGACCATCGCATTAAAAGAGACTTGCACTGTGCTTTAAAGAGTTATAAAGCACATAAAATCATCCACTTACAAAATAAAAAATTGCTTTAAAGCTCTTTATAGTTCATTAAAGTGAAAAAATATGGAAAGATCGCATTATGTTTAACTATTCATTAGCATTGCCTTTAAGCATGCGACTCAGTGTCTTTTTTCACAATATCTTTGATGTAATCGTTTAAAGATTTCCCTATCTCACTTGCTTTAATTGTCGCTTTCTCGTGCAGCTCTTGCCCGATTCTTACATTAAACGAACCCTTAAATGGTTTCTTGGGTTCCATGCCGACTTCTTTGCAAGTTTTCAGATAACTATCAACGGCCAATTGAAATTCTTTCTCTAACTGTTCGACGGTGTCCGCTTCATAATTTACTAGATCACTAATAAATTCAATTTTACCGTGCAAGCAATGGTCTTCTATACTCACTTTAACACTGCCTTGATAGCCTTTATGTTTGAAAAATGTCATTTGATAAACCCTTTATCTTTTAGTTCTTTGATGATGTCTTTCTTGGTATACACTTTAATAGTGTTTTGGGGATGTGGCCGATGTAATTCGATAATGCTTTTCTTTTCCTGAGTTACAAATTTTACCCGTGAACCGTCGCCTTCCAATTTCTTGTAACCTAGTTTTTTCATCAAGGTTATGACTTCACTCCATTTAGGGAATGGGGTATTGATAAATTGCTCTAACAGCTTTCCTAATTGGCTCATATTTTGATACTGCAACTAAATTTTAGTTGCTAATATACTATATTTGAATTTATTAATTGGATTATTTAACAACCATCGTATTTTTGCACCTGGGAGAATTAACACATCCCCAAAACTGTCTACCGCTGATATTTCCGTTTTTAACAGTGCGCTTGACCATCTTTACATCGCAACTTACGCAAGTGGGTATTGAATAATCGCCTTCGGTAGCAACCAAGTTAATTCGCTTCTTGTTCGCATCGTGATTAACCAGGCAAACTCGTCACAATCGATCAATAACAGATTTTTACCTTTAGCGAATGTCAATGCGTCATTGGTAAACTCAGAAGTCGTAAGAAAAATGCCGTGTTTTACTTTATCCGTATCAGAAACTAAAGGTGCCTGCCTTCAGGTTTATGTTTCGCCCCCCCAATACCGCGTTTTTCGCTGCTATGGCGATAATGATTTATGCCCCAACGCTTTTCAACTATACTCCGCCGTTATTTTGAATGTTGCGCAGCCCTTAACCATCGATGATTTCCTATGGCTATTACTCCACAAAAGCTGTTCCACAACATCGTCTTGACGTTATTATTGGCGGCAGCGACAGCTCGTGCCGAACCCATATCGATGCAGGAGGAAGAACAGGCTTTATCGCAAATTTACGGTGACCCGGACATGATCAGCATTGCCACCGGCGCCCAACAACCGGTAAGCAAGGCGCCGTCTGTGGCATCAGTAATCACCGCCGAGGATATTAAGGCGATGGGCGCAACCGACATCGACGAGGCCCTGGAAACCGTACCGGGTTTGCATGTGGCGCGCAGCAAGGACGGTTACAATCCTATTTATAGTTTCCGCGGCATATCCTCTGAATTCAATCCACAGGTATTGATGCTAATCAACGGCATACCGATTACGGATGCCTATCAAGGGAATAGGCATGGCGTCTGGGGCGGAATGCCGGTACAAGCCATCGCCCGTATCGAAGTGGTGCGCGGGCCGGGCTCCGCCGTGTATGGCGCCGATGCGTTCGCCGGCGTGATTAACATCATCACCAAAACCAGGCAGGACATCAACGGTACTGAAGCAGGCGGGCGCATCGGCAGCTTTGACACTTATGACGGTTGGGCCTTGCACGGCGGCGAGTGGGCCGGTTTCGACGTGGCGGCCATCGTGGAATACCACGACACCCAAGGCCAGGAAAGCATTATCGACGCCGATGCCCAAACCAACTTCGATAAGCTGTTCGGCACTCATGCCTCTTTAGCGCCCGGCCCGGTTAATTTATCGCGGCAAAATGTCGATGCCCGCCTGGATTTATCCCGCGAGCACTGGCGTTTTCGCGGCGGCTTACAAAGCCGGGGCGACCAGGGCATTAGCCCCGGCAGTGCGCAGACCTTGGATCCGAACGGCCGTTATGCCAGCGACCGTTGGAATGCGGACCTGAATTACGATAATCCTGATTTTGCCAAAGACTGGGATGTCAAAGCGCAGTTGAGTTATCTCGACACGACTCAGGAGCCGGAAACTTATCCGACTTTTTTCCCAGCGGGAGCCAAGTTACCGATTGACCCCACCACGGGCCAGATCGGTAACGGCCCTCTCGTGACTTTTCCTGATGGCTTCATCGGCGCCCCTGAAGTCTATGAACGTTATGCCCGTTTCAATACCTCGGCCTTTTACACGGGGTTTGACAGGCATACGTTACGCGTGGGTACAGGCTTCAACTACAGCAGCCTTTACAATGTGTCAACGCACAAAAATTCCGGCATCAACCCGGCAACGGGAACCGCAAATCCCTCTCCGGATCATGATTTTTCCGTCATCTATGTACCTGATGGCCCGTATATTTTCATCCATCCTGTCGATCGCAAGAACGTGTTTGCTTTTTTGCAGGATGAATGGAGGTTCGTTAAGGATTGGGCGCTGACAGCCGGCATCCGCTACGATAATTATTCGGACTTCGGCAATACGTTCAACCCGCGCACCGCTTTGGTATGGGAAACCCGTTACGACCTGACTACCAAATTGATGTATGGCAGCGCTTTTCGGGCGCCGTCATTCCTGGAACTGTATAGTGCCAACAATCCCGCTAATCGGGGCAACCCTAATCTTAAACCGGAAACCATGGATACTGTGGAACTGGCGTTCGATTACCGTCCTAGCGATAAACTGCATATGGGCTTGAATATTTTCAATTACTGGTGGCAGGACATTATCCGCTTCATCCCCGATGCCGGGGCACCGACGGTTACGGCTCAAAATACCGGTATACAAACCGGCTACGGCACTGAGCTGGAAGCTGAGTGGCAGGCGAATGATACGTTAAAACTGTTGGGTAATTATAGCTGGCAAAAATCCCGCGACAATACAGCCAACTCTACACCGGGTTATGCACCGCAACATCAAGTGTACTTACGCGCCAACTGGGAGTTCCTACCCAACTGGCATTTGACCCCGCAAGCCAAATGGATTATCGGCCGTGAGCGTAGCCTGGGAGATAATCGCCCATCGGTAGATGATTACACTTGGGTCGATTTAACGCTACGTCGCCAGCATGTGTCTGAGCGTTGGGAAATCGCCTTTTCGGTGCGTAACCTGTTTGATGTCGATGCGCGTGAACCTAGCCTCGCAGGCAGGACGAGCGCGGCTATTCCCAATGATTTGCCGCTGGCAGGGAGAAATTTTTATGGCGAAATCCGGGTTAATTTTTAGCTGCAGCAACTATTCAGCCCTTGCTGTAGGGCGACTCGCTGCGTAACGCGGCTTCGCGCCACGACTGCGGTTTGCGTATAGGTCAATACCCATTAAAAAACATAGGAGTCAATGTAAATTGAACCGTTATCTCTTTTTTCTACTGCCTATTATCTGCGGCAGTTTTTTCAGCATCGCGATTGCGCGGGCGGAAACGCCGTCGATAGCGGTGCTATATCCTGAAGTTCGCGACCCTTACCGTACGGTATTTTTGGAAATTATCCGGGGCATGGAAAAGGAACTGGGGCAGTCGGTAACGCCGTATGTGCTGGAAAATGAAGCCTCCAGGTTAACGACTATTATCGAAAAAATGAAAACGGATAATATCGATGTCGTCGTTAGCCTGGGCCGGGCCGGACTGGAAGCGGCGAAAGCCTTGAGCGAGACTTTTCCCGTCGTGATCGGTGCCGTGATGATTGCGCCGGGCCAGGAAATTCAAGGTTTAACCGGAATCAGCCTGGCGCCGGATCCCGATGCCTTGTTTGAGCACTTGCAACATATCGTGCCCCATATCAAGGAAATTACTGTGGTTTTTGATTCCAAGCAAACGGCCTGGGAAATTGACTATGCAAAAAAAGCCGCCAAAGCACGCGGATTTTCACTCAATGCAATGCCGGCGCACGATGTCCAGCAGTCATCGACGCTTTACCGGCAAGTGCTGGTCGAAATCAAGAATAACTCCATCGCCTTATGGTTGCCGCGCGAGGGCTTGGCAATAGCTGAGCAAGCCTTATTGCCGGTGGTTTTAAAAGAAGCCTGGGAAAAAAACTTTGTCGTGTTTTCCAGTAATCTCGATCATGTGCGCAAGGGGGCGTTGTTTTCACTCTATCCTGATAATGTCGGCATGGGACGGAGCCTTGCCGCACTGGCATTACAACAACTGCAAGCCGGCGCAACAAAAACGGCCGGCATTAAACCATTACGTGATTTGTTATTGGCGGTTAATTTACGCACAGCAGAACATCTAGGACTGCAATTTTCCAGCCAGACACGACGCGAATTCGGTTTGGTTTTCCCCAATTCCCAATAGTCCTGCCATGAAATTCCGAATATGGCCTGCTGCTAACGGCCGTGACGCCGCCGCTTCCGGCAGTGCCCCCGAAGCCCTCATCCCAGGGTGGCGTAAGCGCCCCAGTTTCATGCAATCGCTGGTAGTGACCTTTTCTATAGGCATTATCGCGCTATCGTTGCTGTCTTCGTTCGCCATTTCCAGGTTGTCCTACCATATTGTGCGCGGTAAATTGCTCGAACAAGGCCTGCAGGCGGTCGAAACCTTTGCCGACCAAAGCACGCTTGCGCTGCTGTATGCCAGTAAGGAAAACGCCGAAAAGCCGGCGCAAACCATCATGGCCTTCCCTGATGTCAGTGGCGTGGCTGTTTACACGGTCGCTCACCAAGTGCTGTTCAGCAAAGGGGAAGCACCTGCAGATACCGCATTGCCTTGGCCGGAAGCGATAGCTTTACAGCAGGAAACTGCCGATGCTTGGTATTTTGCGGCCCCGGTCTATACCAATAATACTGCAGCGAATACCGATGAAGCTTCGCCGTTTGAAATCAGCCGGCCAAAGCGGGAATTGCTCGGATTTGTGCGCCTGGTGATGAGTAAACAATCGCTCAAAGCCGTGGAGCGCAATATTTTGCAGACTAACCTGGTCGCATCGGCCGTGTTTGCCTTTATTTTCCTGCTGTTTTTATTGGGTATCACGAAGCGCTTGACACAGCCTTTAAGGCATCTGGCGCAAAGCATGGGGGATGCCTCGAAGGGGCAGAAAAATGTACGGGCGCATCTTGCAGGACCGCGCGACATTATCGAAATGGAAACGGCGTTTAACCAGATGATGGCCGTTTTGGAAACGCGCGAGCGGCAATTGGAAAAAGCCCGTGATAATGCATTGGAATCCGCCCGCTTAAAAGGCGAATTTGCCGCTAATGTGAGCCATGAATTACGCACGCCGTTGAACGCCGTGTTAGGCATGCTGGAACTCTTGCATGATATGGGCTTATCGCCTAAACAGGCCGAATATGTCGTTGTTGCCCGCAATGCCGGCGAAGCCTTATTGAAATTGATCGAGGATATTCTTGATTTTTCACGTATCGAAGCCGGGATGATGAAGCTGCAACCAGCCGATTTTGTCTTGTATGAAGCGCTGGATGAAATCGTCGGCTTGTTGGGTGGACAAGCGCAACGGAAAAACCTGTACTTGGGTTACAGCATTGCTGACGACATTCCTATGGCCTTGCATGGCGAGGTTTCCCGCTTACGCCAAGTGCTGATCAATTTGGTGGGTAACGCGCTTAAATTTACCGAACAAGGCAGTGTCAGCATTTCAGTCGTAGCGGAACAAACGGGGCAAACCCCCATCAGCTTGCGGTTCAGTGTCATGGACACCGGGCCGGGTATCGCATTGGCCGCGCAGTCGTCGATTTTCGAAGCCTTTATACAGGCAGACGGCTCCAGCACCCGGCATCACGAAGGCGCCGGCTTGGGCCTGGCGATTTGTCGGCAATTAATCCAGCTGATGGGCGGTGACATGGGTGTCGAGAGTGAACTGGGCCAGGGCAGCACTTTTTGGTTCAGGGTACCGTTCGAGTTGCCGAAAGGCCTATCGGCATTGTCGGAAACATGGCAGGCCTACATCAGCAATTTACGCATCCTGGTGGTTACCGACAGCGATAAGATGCGGCAATTTTTGACGCAGGTCCTGGGACGTTGGCAAATATCCCACCGTAGCGTCGGTTACGGTGCGCGCGCCCTGGAGCTCTTACGCACCGCCTCGCTTCAGGGTGAAGCTTACCAATTTGCCATTGTCGACCTGACGCCGGCACAGACCGATTACCAACAATGGCTGGATAGCGTGGCGCTGGACCCGGCGCTGATGAATGTCAAGCTTATCCTGTTAGCCAATGCGGACCAGCCGCTCAATACGGATTGTCCGCAAGTCGCGGCGCATTTAACGAAGCCGGTGCTGGTCTCATTGTTGTACGATTGTATTTTGAGCGAAGTCAAAAGTTATAAAAAACCTGTTATACCGCAGCTGAGTGCGCCGCAAACGCCGGCCGTTTATTTAGGCTCCCGCATTTTAGTGGTTGAAGACAACCGGGCCAGCCAGCAAGTAGCGATAGGCATGCTGGAGCGGCTGGGCTGCAGTTTTGAGATTGCGGCTACCGGCCGGGAGGCTTTGGGGCAAGTCGCGCAGCAGCCCTACGATTTGGTATTGATGGACTGCCACATGCCGGAAATGGATGGCTTTGAAGCGACCCGGCAAATTCGCTTATTACCCGGTGATATTGGACAATTACCGATTGTTGCGATGACCGCTAACGCACAACAGGGTGATAGTGATTTATGTCTTGCCGCTGGCATGAACGACTATTTGGCCAAACCTTTTAAATTAAACGCCCTGAAAGAAAAATTGCTGACCTGGCTGCAACCCGGTAACAAACCCGCATTAGATCCGGAAACAGCGCAGTTATCGCAAGAGCCGGCAACGGCGCTGGACCGCCAGGTGCTCAAGCAATTACGCGATGAAGTCGGCAACAGCTTTATCAAAATGGTGCAGGTCTATCTCGAAGATGTTCCCGTGCAACTGCAACTTATTCGTCGAGCCCTGGACGCTTCCGATGCTGTGCAATTGCGTGAATTGGCGCATAGTTTGAAAGGCGCCAGCCGCAACCTGGGGGCTGAAAAACTGGCTACGCTTGCCAAACGGCTGGAAGAACAAGCCCATCAAGGCGGCATTCCCGACAGCGAGGCGACTATGGCGAGTCTACTGCCGTGCTATGAAAGGGTGCGGCAAGCATTGCAACAGGCCTTACAACAAGAGCTGATGCCGGAAAACAGCCTCTGGCCCACTGAGCATCTGGGGCCGCGAATCCTGGTTGCCGATGATGACAGGGCGATACGTTTCATCCTGCATGATGTACTGGAAAGAGACTGTTATCGTATTGAGCAGGCGAGTACCGGCGCTCAAGCCCTGGCATTATGCGAACGGCACATGCCGGATTTAATTTTGATGGATGTCATGATGCCGGAAATGGATGGCTTTACGGCTTGCCAAAAAATCCGTGAATGCCCTGACGGCGTCAGTGTGCCGATTTTGATGATTACGGCATTGGATGATGAACAATCGGTTGAACGTGCATTTGCGGTCGGGGCTAATGATTACATTCCCAAGCCGATACATTTTGCGGTATTACGGCAACGGGTGGCGCGTTTGCTGGAAGCGGGACGCACTGAGCGCAACCTGAACCGCCTGGCTTACCAGGATACCTTGACGAACCTCGCCAATCGCACCCAATTTATGGAGCTGCTGGCGCTAGCATTGACGCGCGCCGATCATGAACAACAGCAACATGCTATTTTGTTCATGGACTTGGACCGGTTTAAATTGGCCAATGATACTTTGGGGCACGAATTCGGCGACTTATTGCTAAAGGCTGCCGCTGAACGAATTCAAGGTTGCGTGCGTAGCGGCGATTTGGTATCGCGTTTCGGGGGTGATGAATTTACGCTTTTACTGGAAAATATTTCTTCAGTGCAAATAGCCGCTACCGTTGCGGACAAAATTTGCCGTGCGATTGCGCTACCCTTTACGTTCATGGATAGGGAGTTTTACCTGAGCACCAGTATCGGCATCACCTTATATCCGGCTGACGGCAAGGATGCGGGCTTATTGATTAAATATGCCGATACCGCGATGTATCGCGCCAAGGAGCAGGGTAATACCTACCGCTTTTATGAAGCCAGTATGGAACAGGCCTTATCATCAAAATTACGCCTGGAAAATGATTTACGTCGTTCTTTGCAACAGAATGATTTTTTCCTGCTGTACCAGCCGCAGATCAATTTAAGCAGCGGCCAGGTCGTCGGCGTGGAAGCGCTGATTCGTTGGCAACACCCGGAATTAGGGCTGATGTCGCCCGTGGTGTTTATTCCTATCGCCGAAGAATCCGGATTAATTGACGCGATAGGTGAATGGGTATTGCGCGAAGCCTGCCGGCAAGCCAAAGCCTGGCAACAAGCCGGTTTAGGCGCATTAACGATGGCGGTGAATCTTTCGGCGCGCCAGTTCGAGCAGGTTAATTTTATTGACCGGGTTGCGCTGATATTGGCGGAAACCGGTTTATCGGCCGAGCGCCTGGAATTGGAAATAACCGAAAGCATGGTGATCAAGGACCCGGAAAAAAACCGCCACATGCTGAGCCAACTTAAACAACTGGGAGTGCAAATCTCCATTGACGATTTTGGTACAGGCTATTCCAGCTTGAGTCAACTGAAGCATTTTGCGTTCGATAAGTTAAAAATTGACAAATCTTTTGTAGATAATGTAATGGATAGCGAAGACGATGCGGCCATTGTCTTGACGATTATTTCCATTGCGAAAATCTTGAAGTTTAAGTTGATTGCAGAAGGCGTGGAAACTCAAGAACAAGCGGATTATTTGTTGCAAAGCGGCTGTGATGAAGTGCAGGGTTTTTATTTTGGCCACCCCATGCCGGCCGATAATGTCGCGGCGATAATCAAGCGTGTGCAGTCCCCGTAAGGAGATCAGGCTTTGCCTGACAACCACACATTAAGCTATGGACAGTGACTCCGGGATGCGCCCAGCCAAAAGGGAACGGCCTAGCCGAATAACCGCGGCTACGGAGAAGGCGCACACAGCGCGCCCTACAGCTAACGCACCAGCAATTCGGGTCCGAACCAGTCAACAATCACATGCCGGTAATGTTCGGCTTTCGCGGTTTGCAAGTGCTCCAGCGGATTAAGGTTATCGGTGAATATGACGCCTGCGCGTTTGTCTACCGGGAATACCCGGTCTTTCAACCAGTCCACTTGGTCGGCAAGCAGGTTTTTTGAATCAAGGTCGATAGCCTTACGGCCGGCGAGAAAGATGAAGTCATTGAAATCCCGGCCCGGTTCGGATACAAAAACCGTTTGTTGCGGAAATACTTCGGCCAGGGTTCGCGACACGGACGCCAGTGCGATGCTGTGTTCGCCGTGCGAGAACGCGACAAAATTAACTGCGAGTATGCCCTGCTCCGCCAATAATCCGCGCAACTGCGCCAAAGTCTCAACGGTTAATAAATGCGCGGGTTCCGACCCGCCGGTGAAACAATCGTGGATAATCAAATCGTAAGGTCCTTTCAGATGGCGTATTTCATAACGCGCATCGCCGACTATCACTTGGCCGCTAGGCTTGAAGCCAAAATAGCTTGATGCCGCTTCAGCTACGGCGGGATCTATTTCCAGGGTATCGGTCTCTATGCCGTAACGATCATGCAGGACCTTTGCCATATGGCCAGCACCCAGGCCGATAATCAGCGCGCGGGTCATTTTTCCAGGAGCCAGCGCAGGAATCAGGCCGACAATATCCTGGTAGCTCAAGCGGCTTTGTCCATCGCTGATGCCGGCTGCGCCTATCGTTGACGCATCGGCCGTCAACAGGCGTAAGTCGCGGGACGGCTGGTCGATAACCCGCACCCAGCCGTACAGGCTTTCACGTTCGAACTGGACGTGGAACGGGTTGCCGCCGCTAAGCTTAAGCCCTGCCCCGACGATTTTCGGCAATAAACATAAGCCGGCAACCGCGAGCACGGCACAGGGAATGAGCGCAGCAGGCACATGCAATTTTTTTTGTTCATAAACGGCGATAATCATAGCCAATGTCAGCAACAAGAGCCCAAGGCCTACAAGAATCTGGCGTGAACCCACAAGGGGAAACAGGAAAAAGCCCAATGCCAACGTGCCAATGACGCTGCCCAGCGTGCTGACCGCATAGATTGACCCGGCGCTGTTGCCGACGCCATCCAAGCGTGATGTCGATAATTTAATCGCAAACGGCCCGACCATGCCCAGCAGGGTCAGGCTGGGCGAAAACAACACCAGCGCGCTGACAAAAGCGCCGGCGCGCAAGCCTAAGGGATCGGTCGCCAGCAAAATCGTCCGCGTCGCCCACGGAATCAATAAGGTGAACAGGGCCGCCAGGGCGATAATCAGCGACAAGCCGGTGCGCTTTGCGCGGTCCGCCCAGCGTCCGCCGACAAAATAACCAACCGCCAAGGCAATCATCGTCACCGAAATCAGCGAAGACCAGACATAAAGACTCGCGCCGTAAAACGGCGCAATCATGCGCGTGCCTAACAGTTCTATCACCATCACCGACGCGCCGGTTAAGAAAACCGTCAGGTAAAGCCCGTTGCGGTTAAAAATAGTTAACGTAGTATTCATCAATTTTTCCATTGGTATTTGATGTAGGGCGCGCCGCGCGCGCCTTCTTTGCAGCCAGGGTGGCCTCGTTTTAATCGTGCCCCCTTTTGGCGCGCACGGCGCGCCCTAGCTGATTAATGACCCACCCGTGTTGCCCTCAACATCGACCCAGCAATACGGCAGGCCCAGGCTTTCCAGCCAGGCGGGGCCTTGCTCTTCCTTAAGCATCGCAATCGTCGACGCGCTGCCGGCCACGACGCAGAAGTCACCGACGACGCTGACCGAAGCCAGGTGTTTTACCGGCCAGCCCGTTTTGGGGTTAAGAACATGCCCATAGCGCACGCCGTCGACGATAAGACAGCGCTCGTAATCGCCGCTGCTGGCGAGCGCGCCGTCATGCAGCGACAGCGTCTCCAGTACGGCATCCCTACGGCGCGGATGGCGTATGCCGATGCGCCAGGGGCTGCCGTCTGCGCGCGGGCCGATGATCTTGATGTCGCCGCCCAGGTTAACCACGCCGTGCCGAATGCCTTCCGAGCGGCACAACGCCGCCGCCCGGTCGACGGCGTATTCCTTGACGATGCCGCCGAAATCGATTTCCATGCCCGGAAGCGGGAATTCCAGGATAGGGGAATGCCAGCGCAGCTTATGCCAGCCGATGTTAGCCAGCAGCGCCTGAACCTGTTCATCATCCGGCAAGCCGTCCCGGCCATAACGCCAGATCCTGCGTAAAACGCCCGACGTAATATCAAACAGGCCATCGCTTTGCTGATGGCAGGTCGCGGCATAATTCAGCAATCCGGCCGTCTCGGCATCGACTGAAATACTGCCGCCTGCCGCCGCGACACGGTTGATCCCGGATAAAAAACTGTCGTCACGATAGCGGGAATAACGCATTTCCAGCCGCCTGACATCGGCGATCGCAAGCTCGGCGACTTGTTGCGCCCGCGTTACGCTTTCGGCAAACAACTGGATATCGCAGGGCGTACCCATCGCATTGAATTCATAATGGAAAAATTTCATGCTCTCTGGCTACATCGAGTCGGTTGGATTAGCGTGAATATAACCCAACACATAGCTTTTGACTGGACAAGGCTTAAAACGCAACACTCCAGGTAGCCGCCAGCGCGCCTTCGCGATCCAGTTGATAGCCGTTGACATCGGTCTCTATAGGCTGCAACCATTCGACGCCGAGGCTGTTACCGGCCCATTCCCCACTGGGCACGACCGCGTTAATGCCGAAACCGATGTCCCAATAGCGTCCGCCGTAACTGCCCGGATAATCCATAGGGCCGGATTGGGGGTTGACATTTTTCACCAGCTTGATATCGACAACCCCTGGTGTCGGGTTGAACCGGCCGCTGACAGCGTTTTGATCCGTGTACAAGCCGCGTATTGACGCCGAAAGCCAATGTGCCAGGTTATAGCCGCCCCAGGCCGTGGACTGGAATATGTCCCCGAACGCGAACCCTGTTTCGTTGTTGTCTTCAAGGCGTTTGGTGCCGCTGACCTGGGCGCCCCATGACCAGTCATCGAATTTGCCGGTATAGGTCAGGCTGGGCTTAAAATCCCAAGTGCCGCTGCCGAGCTGCATGCCGTAATGAATAAAACCCTCGTCCTGCTGGTGGTTGCGCCTGAGTTTGATGTCCACATCCCCGGTCGGCGCGCTGAGTCCCAAACCCAAATGCACATGATGCATAGGCGCATTGAACAGCTTGACCAGCGCATACATGCCGGTGTCGCCGACGCCGCCGGTCGCATGCCCGGTGCCGGTATGGACATGCCCGCCCTGGGGAACCGGCGGCGCGCCGTCCAATTCCCGCAAATTCATTTCCATGTCCATGAATTGCGGCATCAACATCAGGTTTAACCAATCCGTAGGCGCGTACATGATGTCCAGCATGTGCATGTGCATATCCATGTAAGTCGGCGTCAAGCGGCAACGCTTACTGCCTTTACCGCAACCGTTATTGACAATATCCAGGTCGGATGCCGTATTCGAGCCATGCAGCATATCGCCCGACTGGCGGCTGTACATGTAACGGTAACCCACCATCACATCATTGGTTTTGTCCATCATATGACCGAACATAACGCCGGCCGGTCCGCCGTGGCTACCCTGATGACCGCCGTGATGGCTGCTGTGATCGCTGACAGCCGCATTGCCCAGCGCCGATAAGTTGACCTTCAACGCCGCATTAGCCATGAAATAATTGAAATCGCTGTAACTGCCTTCGCCGCCGCCATCGAGTTTGAGCGAACCGGCATGGACATAGTATTCAAAACCCGCCTCAAGGCTCACCGCTTTGGAGAATTGCTTATTGACCGTAACGCCGCCGCTTAACGCGCCGAAACCTGACAAGCGCTGGTCGCTAGAGAAATTGGCCGGTAATTGCTTGGGATCAAAGAAAACAGTAGAAGACGTGCCGGTCGTCTTGTCGAACACACTTTTGGAAAACGCCTGTTTAGAAAGCAGGTAAGGCGCATAAAAGTCGGCGGCGGATTGGGAATAGTAGCGAACCCTCGGCGTGACCGTCCAGGTATTGCCGACAGGCTGCACCCAGTCCGCCTCGAAGGTATGGGCGTCTATGCCCCAGTCATCATGGAAAAAGCGGTAATCCAGGTGCAAGGCCGCATCCAGCATGCCGATATGCTGGATATAGCGGCTGCCCAAGCTGAGCTGGTTACGCTCATCGGGCCGCTGTTCGAGCAGTGCCCGCACCTTGCCCGTCAAACGCTTGCCTTGCTGGTCAGGATCGACGAAGACGACGGTCATCGCCTTGTAGGGATTTTCCATATAGCCGGTGCTGCGCGTATAACCTAAACTGGTCTCGACCAGCGCATCCTTATCCAGGACCTGCGTCAAGCCCAGCGCTGTCCCCCAGTCTTCGCGATTGCCGTGCATGATTTTTAATGCACCCGCCTGTTCAATCTGGTCTTCGAAAGCTGTTTTGACTATATAAGGTGATGAATCATGGTCGAATATCGCTGACGTGTCGCTGTTGGTATAGCTCAAGCCCAGATTCAGGCTGGTCAGCTTCTGGTTGAAATCCCAACGCCCGTTGATATTGCCGAACCGGGATTCATAGTCGTTTTCTACTGAAATACCGCCGCCTATATCCAACGCCGCTTCATCCCATTCGTAGCCCAACTTGAAATCACCCTGCTTGCGTGTTTCAGGCGACGCGGTAGAAAGGATATGCACTAATTGTTCGTCTTTGCCTACCACTTTGCCGCCCGATTTTTGCCTGAGCGGTATAAAATTTTTGTTTAGCAATATATCGCTGTTCAGGTAAGGCGATGCACCGACCTTAATCGTGCGGCCTGACGGGGTGTCTGCCTCAATAACGCGGTTGCCCTTTGACACCAGCGGCGCCGTGCTGATAGGCGTCGCGCCCGACCAGGTGTCCTGTGTGTAATTGAACGCGAACTTGATACGGTCTGACAAGCTGATCCTCGCCTTACCGAATAGGCTATCCACTTCAATAGGGTTCTTGTCGTTCTTGACGCTGTATAAATTACGCTTGCCTTCCTGGTAATGGCCGTATTGAAAACTGACTTCATCATCTTCTGCATAAGCCGGCGATAGCATCAGGCCCGGCAAAGCCAAGGCCGCAACGGTCAATGCCTGCAGTGACGAGGAGCTGGCCGGTTTGGGTTTAACCACCCGTGTGAATAGACGCTTGCCAACGCACCGGCAAACCGATTGCATGGAATGGAATTGTTTTGCTTTAGTAACAGCCACAACCGCCCCCGCTGGTAGAACTGCTGCCGGAAGCCGCTTCACGACTGCCATAATTATGCTCGCGCAATGCACTCTGCATGGGATTCGGCTCCAGGGCCATAGTCGCTTTAGCCAGTGTGCCGCGTTGCCACGGCGCGACCGGCGAACAAGCCGACGCACAAATGCTCAAGGCAATCAGCAGCAGGGCGGGTATCGGTGCTGTTTTCTTCATCAGAATTCCCCCCGATTAGTGTTCGGCCAGCAATTGTTCAACCAGCACGTTCAGCGCTTCCGCCTCTCCTGCCCTGAAGCCCAGGTGAATATGGCGAATACGGCCTTTGCGGTCGACCAGGTATGACGACGGCATCGCTTTTACGCCGAAGTCCATTGCACATTGTTGACCGGCATCGGCGGCTATCTTGAAACTGGCCGGATATTTGGCAAGGAAAGCATCGGCATCATCGGGGTTTTCATCTAAATTGATGCCGATTATCTGTAATCCCCGTTCCTTGAATTCATGATCGAGATGGTTTAAAAACGGGAATGATTTGGCGCAGGGACCGCACCAGGAAGCCCAGAAATCGACATAAAGCACTTTGCCTTGATATTGCTTCAGCTTATAGCGTGTAGTATCGCCGACGGAGGTTAACGCGCAGTCCGGCATCGCGTCACCTTGCTCTGCTGCGCTTAATGTTTGAACAAAGCCCAGTGCCGCGCACAGCAGGATAATTATGCGTTGATTCATTTATTATTGTTATTACAACGGGTTAAAAAGGCTGCTTAAAGCCGCTAAGCACATCGCGCAAGTCTTTAACGGATAGGCGAGGATTCTTAGCGGCTTCCAAGACAATATCGTTATTGTTTAGGCGGAATTATTGGTTTTGCAGCAGCTCGGGTTCATTAGTGCCTGTGTGTAGGCCGCCGCTGGTTTCACAATGAATTTGTAAATTATAGGTTTCCGCATTTGCGGCGGTTTTATCCACCGTTAAATAATAGAGCCCATTGCCGCCCTTAATATTCAGGGTTGGGCTAAAAGTCGCGTTGCCATCAGCCGCATCGGTGGTGTTTTTAGCAATTTTACCTTTGGTTACCTGGACACTGACCAGCGGCGGCGCCACTGGAACCAAGTCCTTGATTTTTACAACCAGGTGATCGGCGGGACCCGTGCCGTCATCAAAACATTCCACCTGATAGTAATCGGTCGCACCGGCCGATTTTCCCAACACACCATTTATATCATGAGCTGCAACGCTACCGGCATATCCAAGTACGCCTAGCAGTGATGCGCTTATAAAGGTTTTTTTAAGGGTCTTGTTTTTCATGTAGCCTCTTTATCAAAAAATATTAAGTGGTAGATGTAACTTACTGGTTTTGTACCTTGGCAATAGCGGTGCCCGTATTTTTGCCGGCACTATTCAAACAACTGTATTTTAATGTGTAAAGCTCCGCGCCTGCTGCTGTTTTATTGACCCTGACATCGTATAGGCCGTTACCGCCTTTGATTACCGCCGCCGGACTGTAAGCCGTATCGCCATCAACGGCATCCGTGGTGTTTTTCCCCAAAGTCCCTTTGATAAGCTGGACGCTGATCATGGGAGCGGCTACAGGAGCCAGGTCGATGAGCGTTACCTTGAGATTGTCGGTAGCACCGTTAGTATTTGCCGAACAGGTCACGCGGTAGAAATCAGTTGCGCCAGCGCCGGTCCCTAATGATCCATTTAAGCTGCCGGCCGCAGCAATCCCGGCGTTTATCAGCGCAGCCAGTGATAACGCTGTGACCAATGTAGTTTTCAAGGGTATTTTATTCATAGTCATCCTCGTGTCGCTAATGCAGGCTTATTGGTTGGTCAGTTGAAAAATATCCGTACCTGTATGTTGATTATCGTTCGTCATACAATGGTATTCCACGCTGTAGTTTTCTGCGCCTGTTGCTGTCTTGTCGACGGTCATTAAATAATATTGATCGCCGCTGCCGCTAACACTCACCTCCGGGCTATAACTTGCGTCGCTGTCAACAGCATCGGTGGTATTCGTTGCCGTGTTATCCCGAATAACCTGGACACTGAGCTTTGGCGCGGCTTTCGGCGCTAAATCCTTGACTGCCACAATAAGATAGCCGTTAGGTCCAGTGCCGTCGTCAAAACAATGAACCTGGTATTGGTCGATCGCCGTGTTGATTTTACCTAAAGATCCGGATTGGTCATGGGCAGAGGCCGGGTTTACCTGTCCCAGCACGGCTGATAATGTCATTATCGCCAGCACCGGCTTTAAGGGTATTTTTTTCATAATGATCCTCGTCATGGCTAGCATGCTAGCGTTCAAATACAAGCTTTCATTGAGCTGAAAGCGCTTCCAATTTTGTTGCCGCATAAGCGCGCACCGTTTCATCGCTGTCGCCCAGAGCCTGTTGCAATAAGGCCGGATTATCGCCGACACTATCTACGGCCATCAATCGCACTGAGACATCGCCATCCTGCATCGCTGATTGTAATACGGCTGAAGCGTCATATCCCTGATATTTAGCCAAGCCGGCAACGGCTTGCGCCCTCACTTCCGCATTGCTGTCTGACAGCGCCGACGCTAAGGCGTCATGAACAAGCGGGGCTTCATCTTGCCTCGAGGCTAGACCGGCAACTGCATCGGCGCGGTATTGAGGATTTTCCGCCGTTGCCATTTCCAGCAATTTGCCGGTATCGTCGCTGTCCCGCGTTGCTGCATTGCTTCCTGTACCCGATAGGCTAGACCTATTTGCAGCCGGAGCATCTTGCCCTAGGTCCCCATGCGTTCCCACTATCCATGCCTCGGCAAGACGGCTTTGCTGATCCTCTTCAGAAAACTCGTGCGCATACCGGAAAACTAAACCTGCTTTATTCCCAAGCAGGCATTTTAGGATTCCTGTTACCGTGGTTCCTGTGCAAGTAAGGTTAACCACGCTTTCCGGTAATGCTGAATAATGTATCAATACGCCGGTTTTATCGGCGATTTCGTCAAGCGCCTGGGCAAGAGGCGATTGTACGATGTCCAGGTGTAATTCAGCTCCGGCCTGCGCTGACATGAAACGGATATTGCTTTCCGCCATCAATACGCCAGGCATCCATAACAGTAAGCCTATCACTTGGAGTTTAGCTGCGTTCATCTCCACCTCCCATGTCTGCATAGCCCATTTTAGCGCAAGCGGTCCGTTATTAAATTTCAAAATTTCCCTGCAACGCTTGATTTTTTTGTAACTATTCAAATCCCTGCTGAAGCGTAGGGCGTGCCGAACGCGCATTCTGGCATGGTGGATAACCTGCCAGCTCGTTGATGGCGCGCGCAACGCGCCCTACAGCAAGGAGATAAATAGTTAAAATTTTTTAAACGCCAACAAGAAATGCCGAAACCGATGCTGAGTCATCGTCAGCAACGGTTTCGGCATAAATTCGAGTAATTTTCAGCCCCCATAAATAAAAAAATGAGGGGCCGAAACTTACCTTTACTCAGGCTTATTCAAATGCTTTACCTGGTGCACCGCCGGGATACGGTCCGTTTTTGATGGTCAGGTTAGCATCGATGTCCGCACCGCTGGGTTCAATAACGACATCATAACTCTCGCCGTTGCATGCTGCAGGAAGCGGATTGGTCGTTAAATTACGGGTGACCGTAAATGACGGCCAGAAGCTTTTGCCATTGCCTTGTTCAGTAGGCGCGTCATCGGTCATGCCCATTGTCGTCCGGCTATTAGGCATAATGGCGTGATCCGGTCCTGTCATGCTGTATAACACACTGCCGGTATCGGTACCGATCCAGACATCTTTACGATCGGGATCATGTCTTTTACCGCCGCCTCTTTTGCACCAGTTGGACACTGCGGCGCGCACAATAAGGTTCGCCGCGCAGGATGTCGTTTTAAAGGTAGGCACATTAAATTTGAAGGCTGACAGCCCGGTTGTGCTGACGATGCTTTCCTGTAACGGCGATTCCATTAAAGAATAAGGTCCTTGCTGTACAGGCCCGTTGAACACGCCATAGCCGCGGATCACCAGATTGGCATCCACTTTCGGTATAATCAGAGAACCGAACAGGTTAGGCGTTACCAGGCCAAGCCCCATACCGGACAATGCAGCGCCGGCAATAGCGCCGTTAAGATCATCCGTCAGGTCGTTAGGGCTGGTGACAGCCAGGGTAGTCGCCTGTCCGGTCAGCACGGTACCATCGACGCCGACGGTATTCGCAACAATAGATCCTGTTTTGTAACGATACACGATAGCATCGGCAGAACTTGGAGAATTCGGAAACAGGGCAGCCATTGCGATCACATTTTCATGTACTGCCGGTGTGCCTTCTGCGACAGCGTTACTAAGGCAACCATGCGTGATAGTAAACGCATTATAGGCTGCTGCGCCGGTGCCGGTGTTGCCTACGCCTTCAACGAATAATTTATCTTTGATGCCTGTATGCGCATAGGCGCTTTGTCCTGCGGCACAAATTACTGCAACTACCGAGCACAGCGCTATTTTTTTTGTTATATCGAATTTTTTCATCAAGTCCTCCCGGACATCTTATTGATTAATTTACTGTGACCCAAGCATTCAATCCATTCCATTGCCTCTATCCGTATTAGGTTACAAATCAATATAAGCACCTTTCATGCCAAAAAACAAAAATACAACAACCCATTAAAAATGGGCGACATCTTACGCAACTATTTAATTTAAAAACGATTATCTGGCTGCATGCTGCTGACGGGAGTCATTGTTTTTATAATTCCCCTACCTATCTCATAAACAACTCATGCCGGATCATTCACCCTTAATGAATTTAGTGCGTCATATCACACATTTTTGCCGGCATACCGTTGCCGCAGCCCTCATGCTCATTGACCCTAGATTAAAATACGCTATATGCCACGCCTGACTGCGTCATATAACACAGTTTAATTATTCATTTTTGGCCGGCGACACACGCCGGGTTGCTATGGCCTGATTTTTCTACCAAGACGAGTTCCTGACCTACAAAAACAAAAAAGCACGAAGAACTGCGCAGCTAATCTTCGCGCTCTTCGTGCCTTCATGGTTTTTACGCCTTGTTTTCTATAGCTCTAACTTATCTTGCCGTGGCATTGTTTATATTTCAAGCCTGATCCGCAAGGACAAGGATCGTTACGGCCTATTTTGCCGGCTTCCCGTATAAAAGGCTGTTGTACGGCGTCCTTCAGTTCTGCTTCGCTATCGGCGGGCGCTTGCTCACCAGCATCGAGCGCAGGCGCGGTTGCGTGCTCAAAATGCATTTCCTTAGGGATTTGCATCTGTTCATCGATAGCCATGACATCTTCTTCCTGCCTGACCTGGACCTTCAATAAAATACTAACGACTTCATATTTAATATGCTCAAGCAGGCTCGTGAACATTTCAAACGCTTCGCGCTTGTATTCCTGCTTGGGATCTTTTTGCGCATAACCCCTGAAATGAATGCCCTGGCGTAAATAATCCATAGCCGCCAGGTGTTCTTTCCAACTGTTATCCAGCACCTGCAGCATGACTGATTTTTCAAAATGCTGCATGACTTCCTGAGTGATATGTTTTTCCTTTTCCTTATAGTTTTGTTCCAGAACGCCGATAATGTGGTCGCGCAACGCCGCTTCCTGCAGGTTAGGGTCGTCATCAAGCATTTTGCGCACCGGAACCTGCACATTAAACTCCTGGTATAGGTGCTCTTCCAGTTCGTCGATAGCCCATTGCTCCACCATAGTCTTGGGCGGGATATGTTGGGTAATGAGGGTATTGACGACATCGCTGAGTATCGCAAAGATGATGTCGGAAATTTCTTTTGCCGCCATCAGCTCGTTGCGTTGCGCATAAATGACTTTGCGCTGGTCGTTGGCAACGTCGTCATAAGCCAGGATTTCCTTACGCACATCAAAATTGCGTCCTTCGACTTTGCGCTGGGCATTTTCAATAGAGCGCGTCACCCAGGGGTGCTCAATGGCTTCGCCGTTACCCATACCCAGTTTCTGCATTAAGCCGGCAACGCGATCCGACGCAAAAATACGCATCAAGTCATCTTGCAGCGACAAATAAAAACGCGTGGAGCCGGGATCGCCCTGGCGTCCCGAGCGACCTCTCAACTGGTTGTCGATGCGGCGCGATTCATGGCGCTCCGAGCCTATCACATGCAAACCGCCGGTAGCGAGCACCTGGTTATGCCGGTCCAGCCAGGCGCCTTTAACTTTATCTCTTTCAGCATCCGCAGCATCCGGTTCCAAGGCTTTCAGCTCCGCCTCCAGGTTGCCCCCGAGCACAATATCGGTTCCCCGTCCCGCCATATTCGTTGCGATAGTGACGGCGCCGGGCATACCGGCCTGTTCGATAATATGCGCTTCGCGTTCATGCTGTTTCGCGTTAAGCACTTCGTGCCTGATGTCTTGCTGTTTCAATAACAGCGATAAACGTTCGGAGTTTTCTATCGATGTCGTACCGACCAGCACCGGCTGTCCGCGGCTGACACATTCCTTAATATCCTCGGCAACGGCGTTATATTTCTCGTCGGCCGTCAGGTAGACCACATCGCACAAATCCCTGCGTATCATCGGCCTATGGGTCGGAATGACGACGACTTCAAGTCCGTAAATCTTGTTTAATTCAAATGCTTCGGTATCGGCGGTGCCGGTCATGCCGGACAATTTTTCATACAGGCGGAAGTAATTCTGGAACGTGATCGAAGCCAAGGTCTGGTTTTCATTCTGTATCCTGACGTGTTCTTTCGCTTCGATCGCCTGGTGCAGGCCTTCGGACCAGCGTCGTCCCGGCATGACCCGGCCGGTAAACTCATCGACGATAATCACTTCATTATTGGCGACAATATAATCGACATCTTTTTTGAACAACACATGGCCCCGCAATGACGCGCTCAGGTAATGCATCATGCGGATATTGGTCGCATCATAGAGGCTGGTTCCATCGGCGATCAAGCCGTGTTCAACCATCAATTGTTCGACACGCTCATGGCCCGATTCGGTCAAATGAATTTGTCGGGCTTTTTCATCAACCGTGTAATCGCCCGGTTCGCCATCTTTTTCCTGTTTTGTCAGGAACGGTATGATTTCATTAGCCTTGACATAGACTTCAGTGCTTTCTTCAGTCGGGCCTGAAATAATCAGCGGCGTTCTCGCCTCATCGATCAGGATGGAATCGACTTCATCGACGATCGCAAAGCAGAGGTCGCGCTGGACTTTCTGTTCCAGGTTAAACGCCATATTATCGCGCAGGTAGTCGAAACCGAATTCATTGTTGGTTCCGTAGGTAATATCCGCTGCATAGGCGCTACGTCTTGACGGTTGGTCCATCTGGCTGACAATAACGCCGGTGCTCATGCCCAGGAAAGCGTACAGCCGCCCCATCCATTCAGAGTCGCGTTTTGCCAGGTAGTCATTGACGGTGACGACATGCACGCCGCGTCCGGGCAAGGCGTTCAGGTAAGCGGCCAGGGTTGCCATCAGTGTCTTGCCTTCGCCTGTTTTCATCTCGGCGATTTTGCCGTCATGCAAGATCATCCCGCCGATCAATTGCACATCAAAATGGCGCATGCCGAATACTCGCGTAGAGGCTTCCCTGACGGCGGCAAAAGCATCAGGGACAAGATTGTCCAGCTTTTCGCCTTGCGCGAGGCGGTCGCGGAATTCCTGGGTTTTTGCCTTTAATGCGTCATCAGGTAATTTTTCGTATTCCAAAGCCAGCGCGTTGATCTTTTTGACCAGCTTGTTCTTTTTCTTTACCAGCCTATCGTTACGGCTCCCTACAACAAATTTAACTAGCTTACCCAGCATGTCTTTTTCCGGTGTGAATTGAATGGTGTAAATAGGTAATACATGAATCTAAGCGCCGGATTATATACCGTCTGCCTTATTAGTTACAGATAAAACGCCCGCTATTTGTATTCACGATGAATTGGAGCCGGCTTTCAGGACGTCTCGCCGCCTCATCCCAATTGCGCTAAAAAATCATCCAGCTGTTCAATATCGAAACCGTCATAATCAATATCCGATGGCGTCAATGACGCTGAATCACAATGAGCGACGTGATCCATCAGTTCCAACAAAGCCTGTTTAAAGTAGCCTGCAAAGGCTTCCATCCGCGCTTTGGGGTATAAATGGCGGGGATAGGCTATTTCAAACGACAACCGGCCTGCCGCATGTTTGCCGACAAATTCGATCAGGTAAGGCGGTGTCGCATCCGGCGACATGATGTCGCCAACAGCCTCGTCGGCGATCGCAAACAGGCCTTGCTGCTGCCCGCCGAACTGTCCTAAATAATTAAAGCTCAGCGCCGGGTCGAGAAATGATAGCCCGTGATTTTCAGCGTTCATGTAGCGCAACAGGCCGTAAGCGACGCCTTTGTCGGGAATAGCGCGCAGGGTTTCTTTAACGTTTTTAACCAGGTACGCCATATCTTTGTCGGCACGGTAGTCCAGCGATACCGGGTAACGCGTCGTAAACCAGCCGATCGTGCGGCTGGCGTCGACCCCTTGCAAGACGTCGCGGCCGTGGCCTTCCAGGATCAGCGTCAACTGCCGGCTGGAACTCCAGCGCACGTATGCCAGCAATAATGCCGCCAACAGCAAGTCATTGGCTTCGGTCTGGTAAGCCTGGTGGACGCCGGTTAAAAAGCGCTCGCTATCAGGCTCGTCGAAGCGGCAGCGCACGGTATCCAGGTCGCGGTAACAACGGGTCTCCGCCCCGATAAACGGCCCTTGCGCCAGGCTTTCTTGCCTGGACCAGTAGTCCTGTTGCTGTGCAAGCAGGCCGGCGGCGCGTTGCTCAAGTTGTTGCATCCAGGCCTGGAAGTTGCTTGTCGGTGCCGGCGCTTGCCAGCCGTCGCCTTGCTGGTAGGCTTCATGCAGGTCTTCCATCAGGATACGCCACGATACGCCGTCGATGATTAAATGATGCGCCGCCAGCAATACGCGCAAGCCGTCTTCGCTTATATAACAGGCGACTTTAAATAACGGCCCTGCCGTTAAATCGAAAGATTGCTGGATAGCGGCGGCATGCGCCGTCAAGGCTTCGGTCGATGCCGGCTCCAGCACTGAAAATTCAAAGCCTGCCTCGTCCGCATAATACTGTTGCCAGGCTTGCCCATCGCGCCGGTAACGCAAACGGAACGCGTCATGATGGGCGCAAACCCGTGTTAAAGCTTGCTTGAACCGGTCCAAGTCGATAGCTTCGGCGGCGCGTAGCAAAAAGGCCTGGTTAAAATGATGGAAATGCCCGCCATGCACCGCAAAAAAATGCTGTTGTATCGGGCTTAGCGCCACCGCGCCTTCCGGCCTGCGTACAGGCAAAGGCCGTGCATCGTTGATGGCGTTCAGCTTCGGCGCCAATTTACTGATCGTGGAATGGGTGAACAAGTCCCTGACTTCCAACTGCCAGCCTGACTGACGCAAACGTGACACGATTTGCAGCGCCTTGATCGAATCGCCGCCCGATGCGAAGAAATTATCGTCGCGCCCTATTGTGTTTATCCCCAAGACGGCGCACCAGATTTGCGCAATCAGGGTCTCCCGCCCGCCTTGCGGCGCACCGCCCAACACATCGCTGAGCCGCCCAACTGACGCCAGGTCGGGCAAGGCTTTCCTGTCGATTTTCCCGGAGGTGTTCAGCGGCATGTCATCGAGCAAGACAAAATGCGCCGGGATCATGTAATCGGGCAATTGCTCGGCCAGGCCTGCGCGCAATTGCGCAACGCCGGTTTGTCCCGCCACGACCAGGTAGGCGACCAGTTCCGGCACATCGCCGTGGTGCACTTTGACTGCCGCTTTAAGGATATTGGTTTGTTTTAATAGCTGCGCCTCCACCTCGCCTAATTCAATCCGGAAACCCCGGATTTTAACCTGGTCATCCATGCGCCCTAAAAACTCGATTTCGGCATTGTCGTTATAACGCCCCTTGTCGCCGCTCCGATACCAGCGGGAACCATTATCGCCGGGGATAAAGCGTTCCGCGGTCAATGCCGGCTTACGCCAATAGCCGCCGCCAACCGCCGGCCCGCCGATATAAATCTCCCCCGCCAGGCCTGCCGGCTGGGTATTGCCGTAATGATCGACTATTTTTATATCGGCATGAGGCAGCGGCGCGCCAATAGTCACCGCCGGGTTTTGATAACGGCGCTGATACGAAACATGGTGCAGGCTGGCATCCACCGTGCATTCGGTAGGTCCGTAAACATTGCTGACTTCTATCCGGCTGCTCACAAGGCCGGCTATCAAGTCCGGCGGCAAGGCTTCACCGCCGACGATCAATTGCTCAAGGTGCAAGCCCTCTGCCCCTGCCAAGCCGGCATCCTGCATAATCCGCAACAGCGACGGCGTACAATCGCTGACGACAATCGCGCGTTCAGCCAAAAAGGCCAGTAAGGCCTGGCCGTCCCGGCGCGACTCGGCGTCACAGATGTGCAGGCAATGCCCCTGGCACAACGCGGCAAAGATTTGTTGTACCGACGCATCGAAAATAAACGACGCCATTAATGCGACATTGACAGGCTGCCGATAGCGTTGGTAAATCTCGCACCGCAAAGAACCCAGCAACGCCATGACCGATTGCTGGGTTATCACAACGCCTTTGGGAAGGCCGGTAGAACCTGATGTATAAATGAGATAGGCGGGACTGTTGGGATAGCAGGGTACGCTGTGCGCACCCTGGCCGTCCGAAAAGGTAGGTACGGCGCGCCCTGCGCACGCATCGAAACCGGTACAGGAAATAAGCGCATATTCGGTAAAGTCATGATGCTCGCCGACCACCGCGGCAACGGCGGCATCGCCCAGGATATAGCGAATCCTGGCTTGGGGCAGTGATGGCTCCACAGGCAGGTATGCACAGCCGGCCGTCAATACGCCCATTATTGCAACGATATACGCATTCGTCCTGGGCAGGTTAATCGCAACGACAGCGCCTTCTGCAATACCGGCATCCTGTATGCGCCTTGCGATGACGCCGGCTTGCCGGGACAAATCCCGGAACGTCAACTGCCCCGTCCCGTCATTAACGGCGACGGCATCGGGGCTTAAACCGACCTGGGCATTGAACGCGGAAACAATGTCCCGGTAAGGAAACTGCCCATCGGCCGGTTTTGCCGGAAGCACGGCGTCATCAGCCAGCCGCATATCGGCTATCGACGACTGCGGTGCAGCCGCGACGCCGCGCAACAGGTAGCTATAATGTTCGGCCATAGCGCTTATCCCAGGCGCATCGAATAAATCGGTACTGTATTCGAAAACGCCCTGGATTTGCCCCTGCTCCAGCCCCAATTCCAGCGTCAAATCGAATTTCGCCGCCTTGCTTTGCAAGGGTTCGCGGCTTATCGTCAGGCCTTGCAGCGCAATGTCGGTAATCGGCGCGTTCTGCCACAGGAACATAATCTGCACCAAGGGGTTGTAACCGAAATCCCGTTCCGGGTTCAACGCCTCGACAAGACGCTCAAACGGCACCGCTTGCAGTTCAAAAGCCTGCAAACAAAAATCCCTGACCTGGAAGAGCAGTTCGGTAAAACGCGGGTTGCCGTCGATACGTGCGCGTAACGGCAAGGTATTAATAAAAAAACCGACCAGCGGCTCCAGTCCCGACTCGCTACGGTTAGCCGCTTGCGTGCCGACCAGTAAATCATTGCGACCGCTATAGCGCTGCAGCAAGACAAAATAAACCGTCAGCAATAACACAAAAAGACTGACGCCATTGGCTTCGGCCAAGTATTCCAATTGCCGGCTTAACGCACTGTCCAGCACAACGGGGCAAACGGCTCCCGCATAGCTGCGCGACGCCGGACGCGGCCCGGCGCTGTTTAATTCGAGGCGGTATTCGCTGTCTTCCAGCAGGCGGCCCCAGCTTTTAATGCCCTGCGCTATCATCCGGGTCTGGTGTTCCCGCTGCTGCCACAACGCATAATCGCGGTAGCTGAACGGGATAGCGGGCAGGTCCGGCTCATAGCCACCGGCATAACTGCGATACGCCGCCGACAACTCCCGGCTCAAGATGCCCATAGACCAACCGTCACCAATAATATGGTGAATCGCCATCAGCAGCACCCATTCTTGCGCTGCGTAATGGATCAAGACGACGCGGGATAAAGGCGCCGTTTCAAGATCGAAGGCGCCGGCGGCCAAATGTTCTTTGGCCTGCTCCAGCCGCAGCTGTTTTTGGGTGTGCGTAAATCCGGAAAAATCCTCGATCTCAATCGCTAAAGCGACGTCGTCTTCGACGACCTGTTGCGCCACGCCGTCGTCATTCTCAGAAAAACGTGTGCGCAAGCTTTCATGGCGTTTGATCAGGTAGTTGAAACTGCGCTTCAGGACATTAACATCCAGGTCGCCATGCAAACGGCTGGCCTGCAAAATATTGTAGCTGGGCGATGCGCCTTCCAGGCGAAATAAAAACCACATACGCTGCTGCGCAAAAGATAAGGGTGCGATAGGAGAAGACGCAAACGGGCGCAAAGCCTCGGCCAAACCGTCTTCGGTGGTAGAGGCTTGTTGCAGCAATAACGTCAGTCCGGCTTTTTGCGCTTTCAACTGCGCCATAATGTCCGGCGTCATGACGCCTTTTGGGGCGCTAAAACGTAATTCGTCCTGCTCTAAAAACAGGCGTATGCCTAAACAGCGTAATTCAACTAATAACCGGGTAACTTCACTCAAAGGGCACCGCCATTGCATTCTGCATGAATTAGAAAAAATAGTTCGAGTCTGTACCGACGCCTACGGCTCTATCGACACTCTGAACGGTCACCATTCGGGTTTTCTATGTACGCATCGCGTATCTACGAAAGCGCGCAAAGCTGTAAACATGACCGTGCGAAGTATACGTATATTATAATTTTGTCTGCAGGATTTGTACGGCTTGGCTATCGTAAATATTAGCGATAGCCCCTACCCTCATCCAAACCCGCCGCCACCCGGCGTTTCAACCTGGATTGCATCGCCTGCATGCATGTCAATTTCGGCGCAGCCGGGAAGTGTTTCGACCCGGCCATCACTTCGGATGACTGAATTCACGCCGGGCTTTCCGGGCTTGCCGCCGTTTAACCCAAACGGCGGCAAACGGCGATGACTGGAGAGGATGCCGGCCGTCATAGTCTCCAGGAATTGTATGCGGCGAACCACGCCATTGCCGCCCCGATTGCGCCCTGCCCCGCCGCTTTCTTTTCGGATGGAAAACTCTTGCAGCAATACCGGAAAGCGCAATTCCAGCACTTCCGGGTCGGTGATGCGCGAGTTGGTCATGTGCGTATGCACGGCATCGCAGCCGTCGAAACCCTTTCCCGCCCCGGCTCCGCCGCAAATTGTTTCGTAATATTGGTAGCGATCGTTGCCGAAAGTGAAATTATTCATCGTGCCTTGCGAGGCGGCCAGCACGCCCAATGCGCCGTACAAGGCATCGACAATGGTTTGCGAGGTTTCGACGTTGCCTGCGACCACCGCCGCAGGATACTGGGGATTGAGCAACGAAGCGTCGGGTATGACGATGTCCAACGGCTTCATACAACCGGCATTGAGCGGGATGTCGTCTTGCACCAGCGTCCTGAAGACATACAGCACCGCCGCCTTGCTGACCGACGCCGGGGCATTGAAATTGTTCGGCAATTGCCGGGACGTGCCGCTGAAATCGATACGGGCCCGTTGTGTTTCGCGGTCGACGGTGACCGCGACAGCGATTTTCGCGCCATTGTCCATGACATATTCGAACGCGCCATCGGCTAATTTGGCGAGCACCGCACGCACACAGGCTTCGGCGTTATCCTGCACATAGCGCATATACGCCTGTACCACGGCTAAGGAATAAACGGCGACCATGTGCCTCAATTCCTGTACGCCTTTCTCGTTGGCGGCGATTTGCGCTTGCAGGTCGGCAAGATTTTGTTCGGGATTGCGTGCAGGATACGGCCCTGAACCCAGCCAGCTTCGTATGGCTGCTTCCTGGAAACAGCCGTTGCAGACGATTCTAAAACCCTCGCTGAGCGCGCCTTCCTCCTCGATATGGCGGCTGTTGGCCGGCATCGATCCGGGCGAGATACCGCCGACATCGGCATGATGGCCGCGAGAGGCGGTAAAAAACAGCAATTCCCTGCCGTCCTCGGCAAACACCGGCGTCACGACGGTAATATCCGGCAGATGCGTACCGCCGGCATAGGGCGAATTGAGCAGGTAGACGTCGCCGGCTTGCAGGCCGGCGGAATACCTGCGCAATACCGCCTGCACGCTTTCGCCCATCGAGCCCAAATGTACCGGGATGTGCGGCGCATTGGCGATCAGTTGACCTCCGGCATCAAAAATCGCACAGGAAAAATCCAGGCGTTCCTTGATATTGACCGAATGCGCGGTGTTTTGCAGCACAAAGCCCATTTGTTCGGCGATGGACATGAATAATTTATTGAATATTTCCAGCAACACCGGGTCGGAGCGGGTTCCGGCGGCGAACGCCCGTTGCAGCGGCAGCGCCCGCTTCAGCAGTACATTGCCGTTGGTTTGCAATTCACCCTGCCAACCGGGTTCGATGACGATCGTCGACGTCGGCTCGACGATAACCGCAGGGCCTGCGATTTGCTGCTGTAACGCCAAGTTTTCGCGCCGATAAACCGGCGCATCATGCCATGCGTCGTTACTGAATAGGCGGGTAAGCATTTCCGGCTGCCCCGTGCCGCCGCAGGTGAGACTATTCACGGCAGCAAACGCATCTGTTTCGCTGCCGATGCATTCGACTATCGCGGTTTCGACCAGCAGCGGCCGGTTTTCATAACAAAAACCGAAACGCTGCCGATATTGTCGGCGGAATTCGGCAAGCATCGTTTCTTTATCGGTAAAATCGACCGGCAAGCTGCTGTCGGTCCCTTGAAAGCGTAACAGCAAGCGCCGCACGGCTGTTATCCGCAAATCCGCCAAACCCTGTGCTTGCAATGTCGAACGGCCCTGCTCTTCCAGGTATTGCAGGCAAGCGCGCAAGCCGCTTTCGCTGACCGTATCCCAGGGCATTTCAACGGCCTGTTCCTTAAGCACGCGAAAATCCGCCAAGCCCATGCCGTAAGCAGATAATACGCCGGCCAAGGGATGCAGGATGACGGTCTGCATCCCCAAGCGATCTGCGATTTTGCAGGCATGTTGACCGCCCGCAGCCCCGTAACAACACAATGCGTATTCGGCGACGTTATAGCCTTTTTGCACGGAAATTTTCTTGATCGCCGCCGCCATGTTTTCGATGGCAATGTCCAGGAAGCCTTCGGCGACTTGTTCCGGGCTGCGGGTATCGCCGCTTTGCGCCTGGATACGCGCGGCTGTGTCGCTGAACAAAGCCACGACACGGTCGGCGTCCGGCGGCAAATCGCCGTCCGGTCCGAACACGGCCGGGAAAAGCGGCAACTTGCCGAGCATCAAATTAGCGTCGGTAACCGTCAACGGCCCGCCGCGCCGGTAACAAGCCGGTCCCGGATTCGCGCCTGCCGATTCCGGGCCAACCCGGTAACGGCTACCGTCGAAAGTCAGTACCGATCCGCCGCCCGCCGCGACGGTGTGGATATGCATCATCGGCGCGCGCATCCTGACGCCGGCGATTTCGGTTTCGAAACTGCGCTCCAATTCCCCGGCATAATGGGCGACATCGGTAGACGTGCCGCCCATATCGAACGCGATGATTTTGCGCAAGCCGGCGCGTTCTGCCACCGCTACCGCGCCGACGATGCCACCCGCTGGCCCCGAAAGCATGCAGTCCTTGCCTTGAAACGCACGCGCTTCGACCAAACCGCCGTTGGATTGCATGAACAACAGCCGTGATTGCCGGGCATCGCCGCCCAGACCTTCGGCGACCTGAGCGACATAGCGTTTCAGTAGCGGCGATAAATACGCATCGACCACGGTGGTGTCGCCGCGCCCGACTATTTTCAGCAACGGGCTGACCTGGTGCGAAACCGATATTTGCGTAAAACCGGTTTGCCTGGCGATATGCGCCAATTGCAGTTCGTGCTCGGGATAACGCCAGGCATGCATCAACACAATCGCCAGCGCACGTATACCTTGCGCATGCAGTTCTTGCAACTGCTTGCGCGCCTTATCGACATTTAAGGACTCCAGTACGTCGCCATGCGCCGTAACCCGTGCGTCGATTTCAATGACTGCCTGGTAAAGCGGTTCCGGGAGGAGGATATTGAGCGCGAAAATAGAGGGACGATTTTGGTAGCCGATACGCAAGCAGTCTTTAAAACCGCGTGTAATCGCCAGCGCCACAGGTTCGCCTTTGCGTTCCAGCAAAGCATTGGTACCGACGGTGGTGCCCATTTTGACGCTTTCGATACTTGCGCCGGCGGGGCTGTGCAAAATCTCGCGTATCCCTTGTATCGCCGCATCCCGGTAGCGTTCAGGGTTTTCCGAGAGCAGTTTGCGGGTGACAATTCGGCCATCGGGACTGCAGGCCACAATGTCGGTAAACGTGCCCCCGCGATCAATGCAAAATTGCCAGCGCGACATCCAGTTTATAAGTCCTGTTTGATATCCGCTTGCAGCGTCGGCCAGCGGCTGAACGCAAAAAACCAAATCATTGCGATGTTGACGACAGGGATCAATAACACCAGCACCCACCAAGCGTCGAAACCGGCTTTTCGCAGGATACGGATGCCAAGCCATAGGCAAAACGCCACATAAATCGGCAGCAATAGATAAAATAGCGTCATGACAAATGCCCCGTTTTATCGCGCAGATTAGGCCAAGGCAGCAACGCCAATTGCATGAAAACCAGCAGTAAACCGAAACCGGGCAAGAATACCAGCGCAGCCCACGCCGGATGAAAACCGGCTTTTTTGTAGATCAAAAGCACTGGCAGGAAAATTAACAAGCCAATAATAAGGACTTGAAATACTTCGGGAAACATCATCATACACCACCTCTTTTTGATAAAATTGTTTGGAGAGACAGTTCTTTCGTTATTGTTCCTTACCTGCGAATTATAGGGCCTCTTATGAATATATGCTTTAGGCGATTTCCAAGAATGAATATACCCAAATCGCGCAGGATTTTTGTTCATTTTCAACGACTGCAAGGATGCAGGAGGTAGGGCAACGCAGGAGCGGTTGCCGAGGCGTAAAAATAGGCGCATAGCGAGCTATGTAACTATTTTTACAACGCAGAAAATGGACAAAAAGACCAGCGAGTTGGGTATATTCTTCGCCG
>Ga0172373_10002020_pt1 | contig 31799 bp, 31 predicted proteins | sample Lak10m_2_FD_114546 | JGI IMG/M metagenome (GOLD analysis project Ga0172373, IMG submission 114546) | Freshwater microbial communities from Kabuno Bay, South-Kivu, Congo - kab_092012_10m | ecosystem: Environmental > Aquatic > Freshwater > Lake | place: Democratic Republic of the Congo...
CTCCCCGCTTCCTTCACGCCGGCCTCGCGGTCCGACGCTCTGCGGTTTGCATCGCTCGCTGTGACCAGCTCACGGGTGGACTTTCACCTCCAAGATCGCGCCCATGCCGGGCGCACAAAGAAGACGGGCGCCAGCGGCGCCCATCTGCTGTCTCCACGTGGCCGGGCCTCCGCTCAGACGCGATCGATGCGGGCGCCGAGGGCGCGCAGGCGACCCTCGATGTTGGCGTAGCCGCGGTCGATCTGCTGGGCGTTCTGGATGACGCTCTTGCCGTCGGCGACGAGGGCCGCGAGCAGCAGGGCCATGCCGGCGCGGATATCGGGCGACGACATCGTCTGGCCGTAGAGCTTCGCGCCGCCCTCGACGATGCAGCGGTGGGGATCGCAGACGGTGATGCGCGCGCCCATCGCGATGAGCTTGTCGACCCAGAAGAGCCGCGACTCGTACATCCACTCGTGGATGAGGACCGAGCCCTTGCACGACGTCGCCAGCACGACGGCGATCGAGATGAGGTCGGCGGGGAAGCCGGGCCACGGGGCGTCATGGATGCGGGCGATGGCGCCGTGCAGCCCGTGCTTCACCTCGAGTTCCTGATCCTGCGGCACGAAGATGTCGTCGCCGCGGGCCTCGAAGCGGACGCCGAGCCGATTGAAGGCGATCTGGGTGATCTTGTGGTCGCTCGGCCGCGCCTTCTGGATGAGCAGCGGCGATCGCGTCATCGCCGCCAGGGCGATGAAGGAGCCGACCTCGAGGTAGTCGGGGCCGACGTCGAAGCGGGCCCCGGACAGGCTGGTGCGGCCGTGTACCGTCAGCGTGTTGGTACCGATGCCCTCGATGCTGGCGCCCATGGCGACGAGCAGGTTGCAGACGTCCTGGACGTGCGGCTCCGACGCCGCGTTGCGGATGATGGTGGTGCCCTTCGCGAGCGACGCCGCCATGACGACGTTCTCGGTGGCCATCACGCTCATCTCCTCGAGGAAGATGTCGGCGCCGGTCAGGCCGTGGGGCGCGCGCATCTCGTAGCGGTCGGGGAAGACGTCGATGACGGCGCCGAGCTGCTGCAGGGCGGAAATGTGGGTGTCGACGGGGCGGCGACCGATGCGATCGCCGCCGGGGACCGGCAGGGTGCAGGAACCGTGGCGGGCGAGGAGCGGCCCGGCGAGGGCGAAGCTGGCCCGCATCTGCTTGCACAGCTCCTTCTGCGGCGCCGTGTGGCGGATCGCGCGGGCCGTGAAGGACAGGCGGTTCTTCGTCTCCTCGACGACGGTGACGCCGAGTTCCTCGAGGAGGCTGATCATCGTGTGGACGTCGCGGATGCGCGGCACGTTGCCGAGCACGACGGGCTGATCCGTCAGCAGGATGCAGGCGAGCAGCGGCAGCGCCGCGTTCTTGTTGCCCTCGACGGTGATGCTGCCCGACAGCGGCGCGCCGCCCTCGATGATGAAGGTATCCATGATGCGATGCTCTCCAGATGCAGGGACGTCGACGCGCATAGCACCTCGCGTGGGCCGCCGGAGCGGCGTGGTGGTTCACGGGCGGAAACGGTGCAGCCGCCGGACCTCTTCCCGGGCGACCGGCGCTTGAGCCGCGGACGTGTCCGACGCACAATGCGCCGGTGTCGTCGGGCCCGCAGGAGTTCTGGTGCTACAAGCGGGGGCTCCTCGTGCTGCGCCTGTCGTCGGCGCCCGGCCCCTTCGTCCCGACCCGTGGGCCGCCGGCGACCGACCCCGAGGGCCTGATGACCCCCTGCGCCTTCGGCTCCGGCCAGTTCATGAGCATCGAATGGGAACCCCGGGTCCGGCTGCTGCTGGACCGGGCCCAGGACCTCGTCGAGTTCATCGAGCTGCTCGAGGATCGCCGCTACCAGGTCGACCTCGAGCCACCGTCGAAGAAGGCCCGGCCCTTCCGCTTCCTGTAGCGCAGCCTCAGGCCTTGAGCAGTCGCGACAGCACGGCGGCGGTGACGTCGACGAGCGGGACGACGCGGCTGTAGTCGAGGTGGCGGGGGCCGATGACGCCGAGGACGCCGACGGCGTGGCGGGCCGCGACGGGGGCGGTGACGACGCCGGCGCCGGCGAGGGCGCTGTTTTCGTTCTCGGCGCCGATGAAGACACGGATGCCCGGGGCGGCGGCGGCGGCGTCGAGGAGATCGCGCACCCGCTGCTGCTCCTCGAGGAGGGCCACGAGCTCGCGCTGGCGGCGGCGGGCCTCGCTGTCGTCGATCTCGCCGAGCAGGTGGCGGGTACCGTCGACGTGCAGTGGGGTATCCGGCACGAGGGCCTGCAAGCTCAGCTGCGAGAGGCGGAGGATCTCGTTTTCGACGCCGCTGAGGGCCTGCCGGGTGTCGCCGAGGGCGCTCGCGATCAGGCCCTGGCCCTCGGCGAGGGTCCGACCGGCGAGCAGCTCGGTGAGGCGCGCCGACGTCGCCTCCAGCAGCGATGACGACGGCGACGGCGGCGCGGGCCACTCGATCAGCCGGTTCTGCACGCGGCCCTCGGTGGAGACGGCGATGAACAGCAGGGCGTCGTCGCGCAGGCGCAGGATCTCGACGTGGGCAACGCGGTCGGCGGCCGGCGCCGGAGCGAGGACGACGCACGCCTGGCGGGAAAGGCGGGCGAGCACCCGGGAGGCCTCCCGCAGGGCCTGATCCACACCGCCGGCCTCCTCAAGTCGGGCAGCGATCTCGCCCTGCACCTGGGGCGCCGGGGGCGAGAAGCGCATGAGGGTGTCGACGTAGTAGCGGAGCCCGAGATCGGTGGGGACGCGACCGGCGGAGGTGTGGGGCTGGGCGATCAGGCCCCGCTCGGACAGCGCCGCCAGCACGTTGCGCACCGTCTGCGGCGACACCGACAGCCCCGCCTGATCGGCGAGGACCTTGCTGCCGATCGGCTCACCGGACGCGATGTGGGCGTCGACCAGGGCCTGGAGGACCCGGCTCTCACGCTCCGACAGATCTGCGTCCCACAGCGACATTGCACGCTCCGGACGGCCGCTGAGAGCCCGATCGACCGGGTCGAAGGCCCGCAGCTGCGGTCTTTGTCACAAAGGATCTAGCGCTTCGCGTCAGTTGTGGCATAGCGTCTGTGCGCCCGGACCTTCCGGTCCGGCCAAGGCCTGCAGGCCCCCTAGGAGTCGACCCATGAAGACCATCGCCGTGAAGTTCCTCACCGTGCTCGCCCTCGCTTCCCTCATGGGCGGCGTTGCCCTCACCGCCGGCTGCCCGGACGACAGCTCGTCCTCCGACGGCGCCAGCGAGTGAGCTGACGAGGGATCACATCCCTCGGCTGAAAGCGCACCCCTCACGGGGTGCGTTTTCTTTTGCCGGAACCGATTCGGCCGGATCCGTTGCCGCCGGGGCGCCGACGACGTAGCGAGCGCGCATGCGGCTGCGCATCAACGGTGAGACCCGCGAAGTCGCGGATGTGACGACGGTCGAGGCCCTCCTCGTGGCGCTCGCCCTGCCCGTCGACCGGGTCGCGGTGGAACGAAATGGCGGGATCGTTCGGCGCCCCGAGCGGGCCCACACCCCGGTGCACGACGGCGACGTCTTCGAGATCGTGACCCTCGTCGGCGGCGGCTGAGCCGCCTGGAGAACCCCATGTCCGAAAGCTCCCTCGTCGACAGCCCCCTCACCTTCGGCCGCGGCGCCGACCGGGTCTCCCTCGCATCGCGCCTCATCGTCGGCACCGGCAAGTACAAGGACCTCGACGAGACCGAGACCTGCATGCGCCGCTCCGGCTCGGGCATGGTCACCGTCGCCATCCGCCGCGTGCCAAAGACGGCGCCGGGCGAGCGCTCGCTGTGGGACGCCATCCCGTCGGAGATGCTCATCCTGCCCAACACGGCCGGCTGCTACACCGTCGACGACTGCGTGCGCACGGCGCATCTGGCCCGCGAGCTCATCGGTGACGCCCGCGGCGGCCGCCTCGTGAAGGTCGAGGTGATCGGCGATCAGAAGACGCTCTTCCCCGACGTCGCCGCGACGATCGCCGCCACCGAGCGCCTCGTGAAGGACGGCTTCATCTGCCTGCCCTACGTCACCGACGATCCGGTCGCCTGCCTGCGCCTGCTCGACGTCGGCGCCGCCGCCGTCATGCCCCTCGCGGCGCCGATCGGCTCGGGCCTCGGCATCCGCAACCCGCACAACCTCAGCATCATCATCGAGCTCATCAAGGAGCGCGCGGCCGACGTGCCCGTCATCGTCGACGCCGGCGTCGGCGTGCCCTCCGACGCGGCCCTGGTGATGGAGATGGGCGCCGACGGCGTCCTCATGAACACCGCCATCGCGCTCGCGAAGAACCCGCCGCTGATGGCCGAGGCCATGCGTGACGGCGTCCGCGCCGGGCGCGCGGCGTACCTCGCCGGCCGCATGCCGATGAAGCGCTACGCCTCGGCCAGCAGCCCCATCGAGGGCCTCTTCACCGCCCCCCGCTGAGCCGCGCCCGCCCCCACCACATCAGGCGCGGCGCGCTTGATCGGAGCCCCCGTGTCGACGACGAAGAAGAAGCCCACGACGAAGAAGAAGCCCGCGAAGAAGCCCGCCGCGAAGAAGGTGCCTGCGAAGAAGGCGCCCGCGAAGAAGCCCGCCGCGAAGAAGCCCGCCGCGAAGAAGCCCGCCGCGAAGAAGGCGTCTGCGAAGAAGGCGTCTGCGAAGAAGGCGTCTGCGAAGAAGACGACGACGAAGACCGCGACGACGAAGACCGCGACGACGAAGGCCGCGACGAAGCCGGCGCCGTCGACGAAGCCGCTGGCGATGAAGCTCGGCATCCTCGAGGGGCTGTGGGTCATCGACAACCCGCCGCCGGGCTTCGAGCTGCTGAAGCCGCCGAAGGTCGACATCGGCGTCGACATCCAGGGACCGCTGAAGGACGGGCAGAGCGTGCTGGCCTTCGTCGTCGACCGCGAGGACGTCGGCTTCCTCGCGGCGGCGCTGAAGGCGTCCCTGCCCGGCAAGGGCGAGGTGAAGCTGTGGATCGCCTATCCGAAAGGCGGCGCCGGCGTCGACACGGACCTCAACCGCGATGTCGGCTGGGAGCCGATCCTCGATCTCGGCCTGCGACCCGTCGCCCAGGTGGCGGTGGATCGGATCTGGTCGGCGCTGCGCTTCCGCCCGGTCGCGGCGGTCTGAACCGAGCCCGGGCCTATTCGATGACCTTCGGCACCGTAACGGTGCCGTCGTCGTCGTCGAAGCCGGCGCTTTGCGCCACCGCGGCCCGGCCGAGGACGGGGGCCGTGTCGGGGCCGGCGGGGACATGCAGGCGGGCGCCCGGCGGGTGGCCGTGGATCATGGGGGCGACGTCGCCGACGTCGACGGCGCGGAGGCTGTCGACGTAGCGGACGATGCCGGCCAGCTCGGGGACGAGGGCCCGGACCTCGGCGTCATCGAGGGCGAGGCGGGCCAGGCGGGCGAGCTTCTTCACGGTGGCGTCGTCGATGCCGGTCATGTGGCATAGGGTAGCGCCACGCGCCTGCTGCGCCAGAGGTTCCCATGCTCTCCGCCCTGCTCCTCGGCCTCGTGATCGCCTCGACCCCGCCACCGCCGAAGGCGACGACGACGCTGCCGACGACCGACGAGGCCCCGGCCCGGGCCCGTCTCCCTCGCGGCGTCGAGCCCCGCGCCCAGGCGATCCACCTCGAGCTCGACCCGAAGCAGGAGCGCTACCGCGGCCGCGTCGTCATCGACGTGGAGCTCGATCGGCCCCGCCGCACGATCTGGCTGAATGCGCGCGAACTCGCCGTCGACAGCGCCGTCGTCGTCGCCGGCAAGCCGCAGCCGGCGCGCTTCCTCATCACGGATCCCGTCGAGGGCTTCGCCCGCCTCGACGTCGACACCCCGATCCCCGCCGGCCCGGCCCGCATCGAGATCGCGTTCTCGGCCGCCTACCGCGCCGACCTGCAGGGCCTCTACCGCGTCTTCCTCGACGACGACTGGTATGTGTTCTCGCAGTTCGAGGCCCTCTCGGCCCGCGAGGCCTTCCCCTGCTTCGACGAGCCCGGCTTCAAGATCCCGTTTTCGATCTCGGTGAAGCACCAGCGCGGTGACATCGTCGTCGCCAACACCCGCCGCGTGCGTCAGGAGGTCCGCGCCGACGGCATGACCGTCTTCTTCGCCGAGACGAAGCCGCTGCCGACCTACCTGCTGGCCTTCGTCGCCGGTCCCGTCGACGTCGTGCAGGGCCCGGTGCTGCCGCCGACGGCGCAGCGGGAGAATGCCCTGTCGATCCGGGGCCTCGCCCCGCGCGGCCGCGGCCCGCTCCTGAAGACGAGCCTCGAGCGCACCGCCGCCGTCCTCGTCGATCAGGAGCAGGCGTTCGGCCTGCCCTACCCCTACGACAAGCTCGACATCGTCGCCGTCCCCGACTTCGGCGCCGGCGCCATGGAGAACGCCGGCCTCGTCACGTTCCGCGACACACTCCTCTACGTCGACGACACGAGCGCCATCGCCGCCCAGAAGGGCAACCTCGGCGTCATCGCCCACGAGCTCGCCCACCAGTGGTTCGGCAACCTCGTGACGATGGGCTTCTGGGACGACCTCTGGCTCAACGAGGCGTTCGCGACGTGGATGGCTGCGCGCACCGTGCACCGCGTGCGCCCCGACTTCGACGGCGCCTTCGACCTGAGGGAGACCGGCGCCTGGGCGATGGGGGAAGACAGCCTCACGAGCGCCCGCCGCATCCGCGAGCCCATCGAGAACCGCGGCGACGTCGACAACGCCTTCGACGGCATCACCTACTCGAAGGGCGCGGCGGTGATCGCCATGTTCGAGGAGTGGATCGATCGCGAGCGCGGTCCAGGCACCTTCCTGCGCGGCGTGCGCACCTACCTCGACGAGCACCGCCATGGCACCGGCACCACCGCCGACTTCCTCGCGAGCGTGTCGGCGGCCGCCGGCGTCGACATCACGGCGCCGTTCTCGACGTTCCTCGACCAGGCGGGTGTCCCCCTCGTGACCGCCAGCTGCGCGGTGCAGGACGGCAAGGCCTTCGTCGACGTCGCCATCGAGCGCTTCCTGCCCGTCGGCAGCACCGGCAGCACCGCGGCGCGCTTCGCGCTCCCGATCTGCGTGCGGCCCCTCGAGGGCAAGGCCTCTGACGTCGTCCGCTGCGCCCTCATCGACGGCCGGGGCCGCATCGATCTCGGCCGGACCTCCTGCCCGACGGCGCTGCACGGCAACGCCGACGGCGCCGGCTACTACCGCTTCACGATGCCGGGCCCGGCGATGACGGCGCTGGCGAAGGCGCTGCCGGCGATGACGGCGGGCGAGCGCCTCTCCTTCGGTCACGCGCTGCTCGCCTCGTTTGCGCGCGCGTCGGTGCCCTTCGACGCGCTGCTGACGTCGGCGCTGCCGCTGGTGGGCGACGACGAGACGAGCATCGCCACGGTGCCGTACGCGTTGATGGCCTTCGGTCGCGACCACGTCGTCGACGACGCCGGCCGCGCCCGCGTCGACGCTCTCATCGCCCGCACGTATCAGCCGGCGCTCAACCGCCTCGGTCTCGTCGATCGCGCGAAGGACGCGCCGCGGGATCGCGAGCGGCGCGCGACGCTGATCGGCATCCTCGTCGAGGCCAACCCCGCCCTCGCCCGCCAGCTCGCCGGCCTCGCCCGTCGCTGGCTCGACGCGCCCCACGACGAGCTCGCGAAGGACGCCCTGCCCCACGCGCTGCGGGCCCTCGTGCGCGTCGAGCTCAAGGACGCCGCTGCCTTCGACGCCCTGCTGGCCCGCGCGAAGCGCGAGCCCGATCCGCGCGTGCGCGGGTACATCCTGCGGGCCCTCGCCGCGACCCGCGAGCCGGCGCTGCAGGACAAGGCCATCGGCCTCGTCTTCGACGAGGGCCTGCGCGTGAACGAGAAGGCCCTCGGCCTGTGGGTGCAGGGCGGAGATCCCCGCACCGCCGCCCACACCTTCGCCGTCATGCGCGAGCGTCACGACGTGATCGCCGGCGAGCTGCCGGAGGACTGGCGCGCCCGCTTCCCCGCCGCCGCCGCCGGCCTGTGCAGCGACGCCGACGCCGACGCGGTGAGTGCCTTCTTCGGCCCGAAGGTGAAGACCACGCCGGGCCTCGATCGCGGCCTCGCCCAGACCGTCGAGGAGATCCGCCTGTGCGCCGCCCGCGTCCGGGCCCACGCCGACCGCGCGAAGAAGGCGCTGCGCTGACGGCGCTGGCGACGACGACGACGACGACGACCGTCAGCCGGTGATGCGCGCCGGCGTGATCGCGATGCGTGTCGACAGCGTGTGCGTCGCCCCCGGCGACAGCGGCACGACGTGGGGCGCGACGTTGGCGGCCTCGACGCAGACGAAGGAGCGCCAGACGTCGCCGCCGAGATCGGCCATCGCCGTCGCCTTCACGAGCCAGGGGTTCCACACGACGGTGGACTGCGAGCCGCTCTTCTCGACGCGGATGGTGCGCTGCAGGCCCGGGTCCTCGATGACGACGGCGCTCTTCGTGCCGATGAACACGCTGTCCGTCTCACCGGCGAGCGTGAGGGGCTCGCGGCCCCAGGCGCGCTCGACGCCGGCGACCTTGTCGAAGAAGCGCGTGCCCTCGAGGCCGGTGATCTTCACCTGCTCGACGTCCGAGACCGTGAGGTAGGTGTGCAGGGCCCCCTCCATCTCGAAGGGCGCGTCGTCGACGTTCTTCACGACGAGCGACATGTTCAGCGTCGTGCCGAGGGAGCACACCATGCGGGCCTCGAAGGCGTGCGGCCACACCGCGAGGGTGTCGTCGTCGGAGACGAGCAGGAAGGTGACCTCGACGCGGCCGTTGTCGGCGAGGGCGACCTCCTCGACGTGCCAGGGGCGGGTGCGCGCGAAGCCGTGCGCCGGCGAGGCCTTGCCGCCGGGCTTCGGATCGTTGCTGCGGGGACCGAACCACGGCCAGCAGATCGGCACGCCGCCACGGATGGCCTTGCCGCCGCCCCACGCCGTGCGCGGCGAGCAGAACAACCCGGGCGCGGGGCTCGCAGCGCCCGGCAGAAACGGCGTCCAGGTGGCGACGTGGGCGGCGTAGGCGCTGACGCGGGCCTCACACTGCTCGGTGTTGATCTCGAGGACCGGGCCGCCGGGCCCCTCGACCCAGCGGGCCCCGGAGACGGCGTGGTGGGCGTTGAGCTCGGCGACGGTCTGGCTGGTCATGGGCGGCTCCGTGGGGTGGGGCAGGCAGCGTGATAGGACAGGGGCCATCATGAGCGAAAGCGCCGTCCGTCCGCCTGCCCCGCCGTGGCTCTTCTCGCCGGTGCTCGACCTGCTCGTCGGCTGTGGCCTGCTGGCCCTGCCCCTCGGCCTGCTGTTCTCGTTCGTGCCCGCCGAGCAGACCTCGCTCATCGTCGTGGGCAGCGGCGCCCTCGCCGTCGTCGTCAACGGTCCGCACTACGCCGCGACCATCGTGCGGGCCCTGCACCACGACCGCCGGGCCCGCGTCGTGCTCGCGGTCGCCAGCGTCGCTGCCGTCGTCGCCGCCGTCGCCGCCCACCTCTGGCCGTTGCTGCTCGCGTGGCTGTTCACGGCCTATGTGTCGTGGAGCCCCTGGCACTACGCCACCCAGAACCACGGCGTCACCGTCCTGCTGCTCGCCCGTGGTGGCGGTCCGGCCACGACGACGGGTGAGCGCCGGGCCCTCAAGGCCGCCCACATCATCGCCGCCCTCGCCGCCATCGCCGCCATCCACAGCGGGATCTCCGAGGCCTTCCTGCGTCGCCTCGGCCTGTCGCCCGACACCGCCTGGGCCGCCGCCGTCGTCGCCGCCGTCACCGCGCTGCTCCTCGGTGGTGGCGTGATGCTGCGGCTGCGTCGTCGGGGCGCGCCGCCGGTGGCGCTGCTGACGACGGGCGCGCTGCTGTCGACGAGCCTCGTGTGGTTCATCGTGCCGGGGCTGATGCAGGCGGGCTCGAGCCTCATCTACGTGAGCGGCGCCGCGGCCCTCCTGCACTGCGCGCAGTACCTGTGGATCACGACCTTCGTCGAGGGACGCCTCGCCCGGGTGACGGGCCGCCGCTTCGACGGCCTCGCCTTCGCCGGCACCGTCGTCGCCGTCGGCGTCGCCCTGTTCACCGCCGGTCCCTGGCTGATGTCGCGTGGCTTCGGCTACGACCTCATCGTCAGCCTCATGATCGTGCAGGCCATCGTGAACCTGCACCACTTCGTCGTCGACGCCTTCGTCTGGAAGTTCCGTGACCCCGCCCTCGCCGGCCCCCTGTTTTCGGGCCGCGAGCTCGCCGACGCCCGCCGCGCCGAGGTGTCCAACAGCAGGGCCGTGATCGCCACCGTCGTCATCGGCGTCTTCGTCATCCTCGGCGCCGTCGATGTCGTGCAGCTCGCCGGCACCCGCCCCGACGCCAGCGAGGACGCCTGGGCCCGGGCCCTCACCCTCAACCCGAACGACTCCCGGCTGTGGGTGCAGAACGCGCAACGCGCCGTGGCCCACAACGACGCCGACCAGGCCCGCGCCGACCTCGGCCGCGCCGTCGCCCTGTCGCCCTGGAACGTCGACGCCCAGCGGGCCCTGCTGCGGCTGCACGCCGTCACCGGCCACCTCGACGAGGCCTGGGCCAGGAAAGACGCCGTCCCCGCCGGCATCCTCGACGACGCCGACAGCAGCATCGTCCTCGCCGACGTCGCGCTGCGCCTCGGTCGCTATTCCGACGCCGCCACCCTCGGCACACGCGCGGTGGACGCCGTCGACGGCGCCCTCGACAGCCCCACCGGCATCGAGGCCCGCCGGGTGCTCGGCATGGCGCGCTTCGAGCTCGGCGAGTACGCCGAGGCCCTGCGCCTGCTGCGCGGCGCCCTCGACGACGGCGAGGCCCTCGTCGGCGGCGAGGCCCTGCAGCGGGGCGCCATGCTCGAGCTCGGCACGACGCTGGGCCGGACCCACCTCGCCCTCAAGGCGTGGGATCCGGCGGCCCTCCTCTTCGAGCGCACCCTCACCGGCGCCACCGCCGCCAACCGCGCCGACATCGCCGTCGACGTGCTGCTCGGCCAGGCGGAGATCGCGCTGCAGCGCGAGCAGCCCCGCGAGGCCCTCGACCTCCTGCAGCGCGCCCTCAAGGTGGCCGAGTCGACGCCGACGACGGTGCCGCCCGAGCGCGTCGCCCGGGCCTGGCTCGACTACGGCGGCCTGCTCGCCGCCAGTGAGGCGCCGATGCGGCTGCGCTTCGCCTGCGCGGTGAAGGGGCGTCAGTATGCCGAGCGCATGCGCGCCGGCGAACGCCAGGACAAGCTCCTCACGTTCATCACCGAGGCCACCACCTTCGTCGAGGAGGTGCTGCCCCTCGCCGAGCAGGAGCGCGTCCGCAGCGATCCCGACGCCGCCGCCACCGAGGCCCTCGGCCTCGCCTACCCCGCCCCCGAAGACGAGGAATGACCATGCCCGCGAAGAAGACGACGAAGAAGGCGCCCGCGAAGACGAGGACGACGAAGGCGCCTGCGCCGACGAAGAAGGCGCCCGCAAAGACGGTGACGAAGAAGGCGCCTGCGAAGAAGACGCCCTCAGCGACGGCGACGACGAAGAAGGCGCCCGCGAAGGCTTCGGCCCCGAAGGTGACGACGACCTCGACCCTCGAGGGCCAGCCGGCGCCGGCCTTCTCGCTGCCGGGCGACGACGGCAAGACATGGAGCCTCGCCGCCCTGAAGGGCACGCCGGTGGTGCTCTACTTCTACCCGAAGGACAGCACGCCGGGCTGCACCGTCGAGGCCTGCGACTTCCGCGACCAGCTGGGGCGCGCGAAGCAGAAGGGCGCCGTCGTCCTCGGCGTCTCCCGCGACTCCCTCAAGAGCCACGAGAAGTTCCGCGCGGCGCAGTCGCTCAACTTCCCGCTGCTGTCCGACCCCGACCTCGTCGCCCACGCCGCCTATGGGGCCTGGGGCAAGAAGGTCATGTACGGCAAGGAGGTCGAGGGCACGATCCGCTCGACGTTCCTCATCGATGGCAAGGGCATCGTCCGCAAGGCCTGGCCGAAGGTGAAGGTCGACGGCCACGTCGACGATGTCATGGCGGCCCTCGAAGCGCTCTGAGCGATGATCCATCGCGCATGAAGAACGGGGCCTTGCGGCCCCGTTCGTCGTCGTCCTCGCCGTCGTCGTTGGTTCAGCGCGCAGCGCCCTGGAGCATGAGGGCGCGGGCGAAGAGGCCGTTGCCGCGGGCCTTGAGGGCCTCGAGGGCGGCGTGGCGCTCGGCCTTCTTGAAGCGGTACTCGCTCTCGACGGCGACGTGCATCGTGAGGTTGCCCTTGTCGTTGACGAACGAGAGGTTGGCCTGCTCGAGGGGGATGAAGATGGCGTGGTCGTAGGCGCGAATCCGCGTGAGGCCATCCTCGCGCGCGGCCTTCTCGATGAAGGGGATGAGGGCGTCGGCGGCCTCGCCCGAGAGCGGCATCGAGACGGCGAGCTCGCGCTCGTTGATGACGCCGGTGAAGTTGCCCTCGCCGGTGAAGACACCGCCCGAGCCCACGGCGACGGAGGCGGAGACGAGGGCGGCGGCGACGGCGACGATGAGGGTCTTCATGGTGGGCTCCTTGGCGGGACGCAGGAACCAAAAGCAGGCGGCGTGCCAGCACCCGATCGTCGCATCCGGAAGCGACCCGCTTCCCGCGATCGGACAAATGCCGGAGGCCGGAGCGCGCCAGGCGCCCGAACTGCGCAGCGTTTGCACAATCCGCGCAGTTGCGCAGGCGTCGGGGTGCGCAACCCGCCCGATCGCGATGTGTGTCCCGGTGTGATGCGCGCACACCCGGGCCGCCGCCGGGGATCGTCTTGCCGCTTCTGTCGTTGGATCGGACGTGCCACGCTCCGGACCCAACCAATGAGTCGGTCTTCCACCGACAACGACCCCCTGCTCGGACGGGTCCTCGACGGCAAGTACACCCTCCTCTCGGTGCTGGGGCGGGGCGGGATGGGCGTCGTCTACAAGGCCCACCAGAAGAGCCTCGAGCGCAGCGTCGCCCTCAAGCTGATGATGGGTGTCGAACCCGAGCGCGAAAACGAGTTCCAACGGCGCTTCTTCCTCGAGGCCGCCACCGCCGCCAAGCTCAAGCACCCCAACACCATCACCGTCTTCGACTACGGCAGCACCACCATCGACGGTGAGCGGGTCTACTACATCACGATGGAGCTCCTCGACGGCGTCACGCTGTCGCAGGTGCTGAGCAAGGGCGCGCTGGCGCCGGTCCGCGCCGTCAACATCGCGATGCAGATCTGCCGCTCGCTGCGGGAGGCCCACGCCGCCGGCATCGTCCACCGCGACCTCAAGCCCGGCAATGTCATGCTCGTGAAGCAGGACGCCGACGACAGCGAGGGCGACGCCGACTTCGTCAAGGTGCTCGACTTCGGCCTCGCCAAGACCCGCGGCGGGACGGCGACGACGGGGTCACAGCTCACCAAGGCCGGGACCTTCCTCGGCTCGCCGCGCTACGTCGCCCCCGAGCAGATCGAGGGCAAGCCCATCGACGGCCGCGCCGACATCTACTCCTTCGGCTGCGTCCTCTACCGGATGCTCAGCGGTCGCGTGCCGTTCGACGGCAACCAGGCCGTCGAGGTCATGCTCAAGCACCTGCACGATCCCGTGCCGCCGCTGGCGACGGCGGGCGTGCCGGCCTCCTTCGAGGCCCTCGTGCGCTCGTGCCTCGAGAAGAAGGCTGCCGATCGCCCCCGCTCGATGGACGACGTCATCGCCGGTCTGCGGCGCGTGCGCCAGGAACTCGGTGGTGGCCCACCGGTGTCGGGGCTCGTGAGCGTCCCCGACGACATCCAGGCCCAGCTCCGCGAAGCCCTCGCCGAGTCCCCGCCGATCACGCTGATGCCGAAGGAGCAGACGTCGCCGTCGCAGACGGCGCCGCCACTCAAGAGCCCGCCGGACTCGCAGCCGTCTGTGCCGTCGATCCCGGCGTCGTCGCCGTCGATCTCGCAGACGCCGTCCTCGCTCGCCGCCCTCGCCCAGAGCGGTGAGTGGCGCATCGGTGACGTCGTCGTCGAGGCCTCCCGCTCGCGCTCGAGCATCGGCCCCCGCCGCCCGGAGCCCCGTCGGGCCGGCGCCGCCATCGTCGCCGGCGTCGTCGTCGGCCTCGTCGCCGTCGGCGTGGGCCTGGCCTGGCGCCTCGGCCACCTCGATCCGCTGCTTCTGGCCCTCGATCCGCCGCCGCCGCCGCCGCCGCCCTCGGGCCCCACCGCCACCGCCGCCGTCTCGGCCCGGCTGCGCATCAAGACCACCCCCGCCGGCGCCGATGTGCTCGACGTGAGCGCCGGCGTGCCGCGGCTGCTCGGCATCACGCCGCTGATCGTGCCCTGGGAGGTCGCCCCCGGAGACGGCGCCCGGACGCTCCAGCTTCGGCTCCCCGGGCACGTCCCGGCGGTCGCCCGGGTCGAGCCGCCGGCGCCCTCGGCGTCGGGCGAACCGGTGCACGTCGATGTGGAGGCCGCCCTGCGACCGCTGCCGACGACGCCGCCGGCGCGCCGTTGACACCCGGGCGGGGGGCGCTAGAAGGGGCTCGCGCCGTGCCTTCGGGTCCGGCCTGATCTTTCCGGATCGATGCCGGCAGCCCTGCCGCCGGCCGTTCGACACGATTTCTCCGCGCGCAGCGATGCGCCCCGCAGCTGAAGGACACCATGGTCGTCATCCGCCTTGCCCGAGCTGGCACCAAGAAGAAGCCGTTCTACCGCGTCGTCGTCGCCGACCAGCGCAACCCGCGCGACGGTCGCTTCATCGAGCAGGTCGGCACCTACGACCCGCGCGTCGCCGCCAACGGCCTCTCCCTCCAGCTCCCCCGCGTCGACCACTGGGTCGCGCAGGGCGCCCAGGCGTCGGAGACTGTCGGTCAGCTCGTGTCGCGCTTCCGCGCCGCGCAGCCGAAGGCCTGACGCCGATGAAGGGCCTCGTCGAGGTCATCGCCAGGGCCCTCGTCGATGATCCGGCTCCGGTCGAGGTCATCGCCGCGGGCACCGACGAGGAGCCGATCTATCGGCTGCGCGTCGGCAAGGACGACCTCGGCAAGGTCATTGGCAAGAAGGGTCGCACGGCCAAGGCCTTCCGCACGTTGTTGGCGGTGGCCGGGACGAAGCAGAACCTCAAGCCCACCCTCGAGATCCTCGAGCCCGAGCGTCCGCGTCGGGCTGCTCTCGATGCCCCGGTCGAAGGCGCCGACGCCGGCGCGGTCGACCCCGCCGCTGGCGCGGCGACCGACACCTGAGCCCATGAGCATCGAGCCCGATCGCTTCGTGCGCATCGGCATCGTGGGCCGCCCCCACGGCGTGCGCGGCGCCCTCAAGGTCCACCTCGACAACCCGAAGGGGCGCACCCTCGTCGCCGGACGCGCCGTCCGCTGCGTGCTGCCCGGCCGGGCCGTCGATCACGTCGTTGCCAGCGCCGGCGGTGGCGTCGTCGCCTTCGCTGGACTCGAGGACCGCAGCGCCGCGGAGGCCCTCGTCAACGCCGAGCTCCAGGTCCGCCGCCGCGACCTCGTCGGCGAAGGCGACGGCGTCTTCCTCGTCGACCTCGTCGGCGCCGCCGTCACCGACGTCGCCGGCGCAGCCCTCGGCACCCTCAAGGGCTTCACCGACACCGGCGCGCAGCTGCTCGCCGAGGTGGCCACGCCCGGCGGACGGGTCGTGCTCGTGCCGTTCGTCGCCCCGATCCTCGTGCAGGCCGGCCCGCCCGTCGTGCTGGCGCCGCCCGGCGGGCTCTTCAACGACGACGACGCCCTCGTCGCCGACGACGAGGACGCCCCCGCTGCGGCGAAGACGAAGAAGTCGCAGGAATGATCTTGACGAGGCCAGCGGCGACGTGCATAGATGCCGCCGCAGCCGAGCCCAGATAGCTCAGTTGGTAGAGCAGGGGACTGAAAATCCCCGTGTCGCTGGTTCGATTCCGGCTCTGGGCACCAGAAAACACCACCCTCACGGGTGGTGTTTTCGTTTCTGGCGGCCGCCTCCGTCGTGCCGAAACGTGAGCCCTTTTCGCCCTCGCCGACCCGGTCGATGACGCGCCGCGACGACGTCAGCGCGGCATTCCTCGACGACGATCACGGTTGCGCGACGGTCGGGTCTGCCCTATCGGCAGCCCGTCCACCCTTCCCCACTTGGAGGTTTGTCATGCCGGTGTTTGAGGAGCTGTCGAAGAAGGATCACGAGCAGGTCATCTTCTGCCACGACCAGGATTCGGGTCTGAAGGCGATCATCGCCATCCATGACACCACCCTGGGGCCGGCGCTCGGCGGCTGCCGCATGTGGCCCTACAACAACGAGGAGGACGCCCTCCGCGACGTGCTCCGCCTGTCGCGCGGCATGACCTACAAGTCCGCGGCCGCGGGCCTCAACCTCGGCGGCGGCAAGGCCGTCATCATCGGCAACCCCAAGACCGACAAGAGCGAGACGCTCTTTCGCGCCTACGGTCGCTTCATCCAGGGCCTCGCCGGCCGCTACATCACCGCCGAAGACGTCGGCACCACCGTCCGCGAGATGGAGTGGGTCCGCATGGAGACCGACTACGTCACCGGCATCTCGCGCGCGCTCGGCGGCTCCGGCGACCCGTCGCCCGTGACCGCGCTCGGTTGCTACGAAGGCATCAAGGCCTCGGTGAAGTGGCAGACCGGCAGCGAGAGCCTCGAGGGCAAGGTCGTCGCCGTCCAGGGCGTCGGCGCCGTCGGCTACCACCTCGTGCAGCACCTCACGCGCGACGGCGCGAAGGTCGTCGTCACCGACATCGATCAGGAGAACCTGCGCCGCGCGTCGAACGACTTCCGCGGTGTCGAGGTCGTCGCTCCCGAGGCCATCTACGGCGTCGCCTGCGACGTCTTCGCCCCCTGCGCGCTGGGCGCCGTCATCAACGACGAGACGATCCCGATGCTCAAGTGCGGCATCGTCGCCGGCAGCTCGAACAACCAGCTCGCCGACGAGGACAAGCACGCCGCCGCCCTCGACAAGAAGGGCATCCTCTACGCGCCCGACTACGTCATCAACGCCGGCGGCCTCATCAACGTCGCCAACGAGCTCGAGGGCTACAACCGTGAGCGCGCCGTGCAGCAGGCGGCGAGCATCTACAACATCGTGACGACGATCTACCAGATCGCCCGCGACGAGAAGATCACGACGAACCGCGCGGCCAACGCCCTCGCCGAGCGCCGCATCGCCCGCATCGGGCGCATCAAGGGCACCTTCACCGGCACGCAGCCGCAGAAGCGGGGCCGCGGCATCATCTGACGACGTCGTCGTCGCGTCTCCGGCGGCCGGGGCCTTGCGCCTCGTGCCGCCGTCGGCGTGTGTGCCCTCCCCTGCCCTTCTCCCTGGCTGCGGCGGCCGACCATGTGTCGGCGCGTCGGTGAGGCCCCATGTCACGCATCCATCGCCTCGGCGCCCTGGGTCGCTACGAGGCCACGATCGTTCGTACCGGCACCTTTGCCCTCGACGGCGGCGCCATGTTCGGGATCATCCCGAAGCCGCTGTGGGAAAAGAAGATCCCCGCCGACGAACAGAACCGCATCCCGATGGCCACCAACTGCCTGCTGCTGCAGGACGGCACCCGCACCGTCCTCGTCGACTGCGGCATGGGCGGCAAGTGGAACGACAAGCAGAAGGCGCAGTTCAAGGTCGATGACGTCCTCGACGCCGCCCTGCAGGAGGCCGGCGTCGGTGTCGACGACGTCACCGATGTCGTCCTCACCCACCTGCACTTCGACCACGCCGGCGGTCTCACCCGCAGCGTCGACGGCGGCGCCCTGGCGATGACCTTCGGCCGGGCCCGCGTGCACGTCGGCCGCCGCAACTGGGCCTGGGCCCACAACCCCAACGAGCGCGACCGCGGCTCCTACCGCGCCGACTCGTTCTCGCCCCTCGACGACATCGAGAAGGACCGCCTCGTGCTCGTCGACGACGACGGCAACGGCACGGCCCGCATCCTCGACGACGTCTCTGCCCTCGTCTGCGAGGGGCACACGTCCGGTCAGCTGCTGCCGCTCGTGGGCGCGAAGGACCGTCGCGCCCTCTACGGCGCCGACATGGTGCCGACGTCGGCGCATGTGCGGATGCCGTGGATCATGGGTTACGACCTGCGCCCCATCGAGCTGCTCGCCGAGAAGCGTCGGCTCCTGACGATGTGCGCCGACGACGACGTTGCCCTCATCTACGAGCACGACGCCAGCGTCCCCTGCCAGTTCATCGCCAGGGACGGCGATGACTTCGCTCCTGTGACCGACCGTTCGCCGAAGGTGGAGGCCCGCCATGGCGGATGAGCTGATCGTCAATGTCACCCCCTTCGAGACGCGCGTGGCCCTCGTCGAAGACGGCGTTGTCGCCGAGGTCTTCATCGAGCGGCACCGCGACCGCGGCATCGTCGGCAACATCTACCTGGGCCGGGTCCAACGGGTGCTGCCGGGCATGCAGGCGGCGTTCGTCGAGATCGGCCTCGACAAGGCCGCCTTCCTCTACGTCGGCGACGTCGTGCCCCCCGAGGAGGAAGACGACGAGGACGAGGAGCACCTGCACGTCCACGCCGGCGACGTCGACGGCGACGAGGACACCGGCTCACTGCCAGCGCCGGTCACGCCGGCGCCCAACGCCGGGCCGCCGCCGTCGAAGAAGCGTCGCAGCGGCCGCGACCGCAAGATCGAGGAGGTCCTCAAGCAGGGCCAGCAGGTCCTCGTGCAGGTCACCAAGGACGCGATCGGCACCAAGGGGCCTCGGGTCACCTGCAACATCTCGCTGCCGGGGCGACACCTCGTCTACATGCCGACCCACAAGCACATCGGCATCAGCCGGCGCATCACCGCCGACGAGGAGCGCGCCCGGCTGCGCCAGACCCTCGAGGAGCTCAAGCCGACGTTCAAGGACGACGCGCACTCCGAGGTCGGCGGCTTCGTCGTGCGCACGGTGAGCGAGGGGTTGAGCCGCGAGAAGCTCCAGGCCGACATGGAGTTCCTCGTGCACCTGTGGCGCGACATCGAGAAGCGCGCCGCGGTGGTGTCGGCGCCGGCACTGGTGCAGCCCGAACTCGACATCGTGATGCGCACGGCCCGTGACCTGTTCACGGCCGAGGTGGACAAGCTCGTCATCGACGACGAGGGCACGTGGAAGGGCGTCGCGCGTTTCGTCGAGCTGCTCGACCCGGAGTTGCTGCCGCGCCTCATCCGCTACTCGGGGAGCGAGCCCCTCTTCGAGCGGGAGGGCATCGAGACCGAGCTGCAGCGGGCGATGTCACGCAAGGTGTGGCTGAAGTCGGGCGGCACGCTCATCATTGATCAGGCCGAGGCGCTCACCGCCATCGACATCAACACCGGTCGCTTCGTCGGCAAGCGCAACCTCGAAGAGACCATCCTCAAGACGAATCTCGAGGCCGTGAAGGAGATCGCCTACCAGCTGCGCCTGCGGAATATCGGCGGCATGGTGATCATCGACTTCATCGACATGGAGGCCGAGGAGCACCGCGAGAAGGTCCTCGCCGCGCTGAAGGCCGCCCTCGCCAGCGACCGCGCCCGCTGCAACGTCGTGAAGATGAGCGAACTCGGCCTCGTCGAGATGACCCGCCAGCGCACGCGTGAGAGCCTCGGCCGGCAGCTGCAGGAGACCTGCTGGTACTGCGAAGGACGCGGCGCCCTGAAGAGCAAGCGCACGATCTGCTACGACGTTCTTCGGGCCCTCATGCGACAGGCGCCGCGCCTCATCGAGGAGGTCGTCGTCATCCAGGCCCACCCGGAGGTGGCCGATCTCATGCTCGGCGAGGAGCGCGAGACCCTCGACGCCGTCGAGAAGCTCTGCGGCCGCAAGGTCGTGGTCCGGCCGCGCGGCTCGTTCCACCAGGAGCAGTTCGACATCTTCGGCACGTCGGCGGAATCGCTGGCGAAGAAGAAGGCCGACAAGGGCGACAAGGGCTGACACCGTCGCAGGCGAACGCCGTGAGCACGGCCGCCGGCACCGCAACCTCACCCCCCGGCCCCCTCTCCAGCTTCGTGGAGAGGGGGTGTGAGGACGCGAGAGCGCGTTACACCGCATTGCCTTGTGCGATCCCGTTTGCGATGTCGTCGTCGACGTCGTCGGTGCAGCCGGCGACGGGGAGCGCACCGTGATTTCCTTCGACGCCGTCAGCAAGCAGTATGGACGCCAGATCCTGTTCATGGAGGCCTCGGCCACCATCCAGCGCGGCGAGAAGGTGGGCCTCGTCGGCCCCAACGGCGCCGGCAAGACGACGGTGTTCCGGCTGATCACCGGCGAAGAAGAGACCGACGCTGGCCAGGTCGCCGTCGAGCGCGGCGTCACCATCGGCTACTTCTCGCAGGACGTCGGCGAGATGAAGGGCATGACGGTGCTCGAGGCCGCGATGGAGGGCGTGGGCCCCGTCGCCGCCGTGCTGCACGAGCTCAAGGAGATCGAGCACGGGCTCGCCGACCCCGACCGCGCCGACGAGATGGAGGCCTTGTGTGAGCGCCTCGGCGAGGTGCAGCAGCAGTTCGACGCGATGGGCGGCTATGCGCTGGAGGCCCAGGCCAAGGACATCCTCTACGGCCTCGGCTTCGCGCCGGCGGTCATCGACGGCGACGTGGCCCTGCTGTCGGGTGGATGGAAGATGCGCGTGGCCCTCGCCCGCATCCTGCTGCAGAAGCCCACGCTCATGCTCCTCGACGAGCCGACGAACCACCTCGACGTCGAGAGCATCATCTGGCTCGAGGAGTTCCTGAAGAGCACCGACAGCGCCCTGCTGATGACCTCCCACGATCGCGAGTTCATGAACCGCGTGGTGAAGAAGGTCATCGAGATCGACGCCGGCGAGCTCACGACGTACTCCGGCAACTACGACTTCTACGAGGGCCAGAAGGCCATCCGGGTGCGCGAACAGCAGGCCCAGTTCGATCGCCAGCAGAAGATGCTCGAGAAGGAGGAGCGCTTCATCGCCCGCTTCAAGGCCCGCGCCTCCCACGCCGCCCAGGTGCAGAGCCGCATCAAGAAGCTCGACAAGATCGAGAAGCTCGAGCCGCCGCGCACCTTCGAGCGCGTCGAGTTCGAGTTCAAGAAGCCACCGCGCTCTGGCGACGACGTCATCCACCTCGACCACGTGAAGAAGGCATACTCCGGCCGCACCGTCGTCGACGTCGACATGCGCATCCGTCGCCAGGAGCGCTGGTGCGTGATGGGCCAGAACGGCGCCGGCAAGAGCACGCTGCTCAAGATGATCGCCGGTCAGCTCGGCGCCGATCAGGGTGGCGTCGAGATCGGGGCCAGCGTGAAGATGGGCTACTTCGCCCAGCACGCGATGGAGATCCTCGACGGCAGCAAGACCATCTTCGAGACCCTGCAGGGCGACTTCCCCACCGCCTCCCAGGGCACGCTGCGCACCCTGGCCGGCTGCTTCGGCTTCCCCGGCGACGACGTCGAGAAGCCGGTGCGGGTGCTGTCGGGCGGAGAGAAGGCCCGCCTCGTGCTGGCCCGCATGCTCTTCGATCCGCCGAATCTCCTTGTGCTCGACGAGCCCACCAACCACCTCGACGTCGCCACCAAGGATCTGCTCGTCGACGCGCTGAAGAACTTCGACGGCACGATGATCTTCGTGTCGCACGACCGCCGCTTCCTGAGCGCGTTGTCGAACCGCGTCCTCGAGCTCGTCCCCGGCGAGGGCCCGAAGGTCTACGGCGGCGGCTACGCCGAGTACGTCACGTCGACGGGCCGTGAGGCCCCCGGTCTGCGCCAGGCGCAGCAGACGAAGAAGAAGGCGGGCTGACCATGAGCGAGCAGCGTCGGGGCGCCGAGCGGGTCCGCGTCAACCGCGAGTTCGACACGATGGAGGAGTTCATTGCCGAATACGTGAGCGACATCTCGCGGACCGGCGTCTTCATCCGCTCCGACGATCCGCTGCCGAAGGGCACCCGCGTCGACCTGCGCTTCACCGTGGTCGACGAGGACATGGAGACCATCGAGGGCATCGGCGAGGTCACCCGCGTGGTGCCGCCCGGCGGCGACAAGGCCCCGGGCATGGGCGTCGTCTTCGTCGAGCTCACATCGGCGTCGGAGCGCCTCGTGCACCGGCTGCTCACGCGCCGCGAGCGCTGACGCCCGACCGCTTCGGCAGGGGCAGGACTCAGCCGAGCAGTCGATCGGTGTCCCGGCCCAGCGGCGGCGCCGGCGACGACGACGGCGTGTGCCCGGCGATGCCGAGCCCGAGGGTCGGCAGCTTCAGCGGGGCGTGGTGCTCGATGCTGACGTCGACGCCAGCGCAATCGGCGTAGACCTGCTCGGGCAACAGCACGGGCTCGACGCAGCAGTCGACGGCGGAGAAGACGTCCATCCAGGCCGACGTCGTCTTCGTCTGCAGCTGCGCCCGGATGATGGCGCGGGCGCCCGCGGGGCCGTCGTCGTCGTCAAAGCCGCGGTCGAGGAGATCGGGCCGCGCCAACGCCTGACAGAAGGCAGCCCAGAACTTGGGCTCGAGGGCGCCGACGGCGAGGTGCCCGTCGGCGGTGGCGTAGACGTCGTAGCAGGGGACCTTGCCAATCAGGAGGTCGCGGCCGCCATCGACGCGCTCGCCCACGGCGACGCGGGCCAGCAACATGGCGAGCAGGCCGGTGACGCCGGCGGTCATGTCGACGTCGATGAGGGCGCCGTCGCCGGTGCGGGCGCGGCCCACGAGCGCCGCGCAGATCTGCATCGCTGCGGGCCAGGCGCCGGCGGCGAGGTCCGCCACCTGCACCGGCAGCAGCGCCGGGGTCTTCATGAGGGAGAGGGCGCCAGCGCGGGCGACGTAGTTCACGTCGTGGCCGGCGCGATGGCGCAGCACGCCGGACTGACCGAAGCCCGAGATCGAGCAGATCACGAGTCGGGGAAACCGGGCCCGCAGCAGCGCCGGCCCGAGGCCGAGCTTGTCGAGCACGCCGGGGCGGAAGCTCTCGACGACGACGTCGGCGCCCGCGCACAGCCGCAGGAACGCGGCGCGGCCCTCGTCGCTCTTGAGATCGAGCGCGACGCTCTGCTTGCCCCGGTTGAGGGCGTGGAAGAGCACCGAGGTGCCGTCGTCGAGCAGCGGCGGTGTCCAGCGCAGGTAGTCGCCCCCCTGCGGATCCTCGATCTTGATGACCTCGGCGCCGAGGTCACAGAGCAGCTGGGTCGCGAAGGGCCCCGGCAACAGGCGGGACAGGTCGAGGACGCGAACCCCATCGAGCACACCGGCCATCGGCCACCTCCCGGAATGACTGCGGGCGCCACCGGGGCGCCCGCTTCGGCGTCTGCAGCGACGACGAGCTCAGGACAGGAGGGTCTGGAGCTTCATGGCGAGGGACATGTCGCCCTTCACCTTGATCTTGCCCTGCATGAAGGCGCTGGTCGGGTTCATCTTGCCCGAGGCGATCGCGACCCAGTCCTCGGCCTTCGGCACGGTGATCGTGCACTTCGCCTCGCCCTCGCCGGCGGTGATGTAGGGGCCGGCCGCCTTCGTGAGGTCGGCGAACCACTTGCCGCCACCCTCGCCGCCGATGTCGAAGAGGTAGGTGCTGTTGATCTTCTTCGCCTTCTCCTCGGTGAGACGGGCGTTGATGTCCTCGAAGACCTTGGTGGGGTTCGACATGGGTGACTCCAGGTGGGCGGCCGCGCCGCGGTTCGGAAGATGCACTTCGGCAGGTGCAGCGGTTGACACAAATATCAACCGTGTGCTTCGACGGTAGGCATTGCCCCCGGGGGTGTCAAGTCGCCGCCGTGTGGGTAGACCGCTGCCCATGCTGTCGCGCTTCGCCCTCGCCGCCGCCCTCGCCTGCAGTTTCGTCGTCGTCGCCAACGCGGCGTGTGAGCCGGTGAAGCTGGCCCACGAGCTGCCGGGGCCCCCCGGCTGCGGCATGCGGGATCCCCGCGCGAGCGGCCCGTCGACGATGTCGGTGGCCCAGAACACGGTGCTGAAGAACCACGGCCACCCGTCATCGGCCGAGCCCAACGAGCACGGCGGGCGTACCTGGGTCTACTACCGCTCCTCCGGCAGCGTCTTTGGCGAGCAGGAGGCCGCCGACCTCTTCGCCTTCGACGCCCAGGGCCTCCTCGTTTCGCAGAAGACCGAGGTCAGCCGGCAGGTCGGCAAGTAGTCGGTGAACTACCTCGCCCACGCCCTCGCCTTCCTCGGCGACGACGACGACGACGGCCACCGCTCCTTCCGGATCGCCGGCACCTCCCTGCCGGACTGGCTCCGTGTCGTCGACAAGCGGGCCCGCCTGCGGCCCGACGTCCTCGACGCCGTCTTCGTCGACGACGACGCCCGCTTCGCCGCCCTGCGCGATGGCGCCCGCCGCCACCACGACGACGACCTCCGCTTCCACGCCGACGACGCTTTCGACGTGATCGCCAGCGACGTCGCCGCGCGCCTGCGCGCCCTCGATGCCGGCCTGCGGGCGAGCACGCTGGGTCACGTGCTCGTCGAGATGCTCGTCGACGCGGCGCTGATGCAGGCGCGGCCGGGCCTCATCGAGCACTACTACGACGTGCTCGATGACATCGACGAGGCCTGCGTCGCCGCCTTCGCCCGCCGCGCCACCGGGCGTCCCCTCGAGCACGCCGAGCACCTCATCGACCGCTTCCGGCGGACCCGCTTCCTCCTCGCCTATCGCGACGACGAGGGCCTGCTCGACTGCCTCGTCGGGGTCTGCCGACGGGCCGGGCTGCAGCCGCCGCCGCCGTCATCGCGGGCCGTGATCGCCGGGGCCCGCAGCGACGTCGTGCCCCTGGCGGCGCGCTTCTTTGGCGGGCTGCCGCGCTGAATGCCCGGCACCGGCGCGGCGATGGCGCTCGTCGTCGTGACGGCGGCGTCGTCGATCGCTAGACGACGGCATGACCCGTCTTCCTGATCATGTCCTCGCCCGTTTTCCGATCACGGCGCGGTGGCCGCCGACGCGGCCCGACGTCATCCAGCTCTATTCCTACCCGACGCCCAACGGCATCAAGGTGTCGACGGCGCTCGAGGAGCTCGGGCTGGCCTATGAGCCACACCTCGTGAAGCTCGTGCCCGAGGACACCCACAGCCCCGCGTTCCTGTCGCTGAACCCGAACAACAAGATCCCCGCGATCCTCGACCCCGACGGCCCCGACGGCGAACCCATCGGCCTCTTCGAGAGCGGTGCGATCCTCATCTACCTGGCCGAGAAGGCGGGCCGGCTCCTCGGCGACACGAAGGCCGAGCGCCTGCACGCGATCCAATGGACGATGTTCCAGATGGGCGGCGTCGGCCCGATGTTCGGCCAGCTCGGCTTCTTCGTCCGCTTTGCCGGCCGGGACATCGAAGACCCCCGCCCCCGTGAGCGCTACGTCGCCGAGGCGAAGCGCCTGCTCGGTGTCCTCGAGGGCGTGCTCAAGGATGGGCGGGAGTGGATCGTGGGCCCCTACACGATCGCCGACATCGCCCTCTGCCCGTGGCTCGATGCCCTCCGCTTCTACGGCGCCGAGGACCTCGTCGGCTGGTCGGCCTTTCCCCACGTCGCCGCCTGGAAGGCCCGCTTCGAGGCCCGGCCCGCCGCGCAGCGGGCCCGCACGATTCCGCAGCCCTGAGTGCCCGAGACGAAGACCTCCCCGACGACATCGTCGTCGGGGAGGTCTTGATCCGTCGCCGCTCGCGATCTCAGTTGTGGCGGTTGTAGAGGGCGCGGATGGCGCGCTTCTGGGCCTCGTTCGGCTGCCAGAACGTGTAGCGCGAGTGGCTGGCGAGGCCGTTTCGGCCATTGAGCCAGTCGTTCACCTGCCCCCGCAGCTGCGACTTCATCGGCACGCCGACGTAGACGGCGTGGATGTGGCGCGCCTCGCTCGCCGGCCAGCCGTCGCGTCCGGGCTGCCGGTGGAAGGCCGCGAAGCCGCCGTCGGCGAGGCGGGAGAGCAGCGCCCGCACCTGGCTGTCGCTCATGCCACGGGTGCTGAGGTCGGTCGCCGCGCAGTAGGGCGCGCCGTCGATGTGGCCGTCGCGGGCGTGGTAGCCGGCCGACGCGACGGCGTTGCCGATGGTCTGGGAGATCGAGCCACCGGCGACGCCGGCGCAGCGCAGCTCGTCGGAGGCGCGGGGGGCGAGACCCCAGCGCAGCAGGGCCCGGCGGGCGCACGCCTCGTCGGACGCCTCGCAGAAGTCGTCGACGCCGGGGGGCGCGACGGTGCAGCCGTCGTCGCAGCGCTCGACGACGCGGGCCGGGCCGGGGCCGTCGCAGCGATAGAGGGTGTCGTGATCGCCGTGGCTCACCTTGTCGCCGCCGCAGTAGTCGCCGGCGAAGGCGTCGTCGTCGCAGCGGGGGGCCGGGGCGGCGCGGCAGTAATCGTCCTGGCCGGGGGGGGCCACGACGCAGCCCGACGAGCAGACCTGCACGACGGTGGCGCGGCCGGGGCCGTTGCAGCGGTAGAGGGTGCTCGGGTTGGCGTGGCTCACCTTGTCGCCGCCGCAGTAGTCGCCGGTGCGGGCGTCGGCGTCGCAGGTGGGCGTGGCGACGCGGCAGTAATCGTCCTGGCCGGGCGGCGCCACGACGCAGCCGGCGGCGCAGACCTCCTTCACGCGGGCGGCGCCGGGGCCGTTGCAGCGGTAGAGGGTGCCGGCGACGCCGCCGCTCACCTTGTCGCCGGCGCAGTAGTCGCCGGTGCGGGCGTTGCTGTCGCAGGTGGCGCCGGCCGACAGGGCCTGCACGTCGCTGTGGTCTTCGGCGGGGCCGTCCTCGTCGGTGGCGTCGTCCCACTCGCCCGGCTCCTCGAGGGACTGGCCGGTGGCCTCCTCGGCGGTGACGACGTCGAGCTCACTGGCGCAGCCGACGAGGGCGACGCAGCAGAAGAGGGGCAGGATGACAGCGGCGAGGGGGCGGGGGCGACGCATGGGACCTCCGGGGGCGATGAAGGCAGCATGCGGGTGGCGCCGGTGTCTTTCGCCGGTGTCCTGTGGTGTCCCGGGCCGCGATCCGCGCGGGTCCGCCGTTCGCCCGGCGGCGACCACCGGCAGGCAGGTAGACTTGGCCCCGTGAGCGCAGCGCCGCCCCCGACGAGCGAGACCCCGGCGTCGCCGCTGCGTCCGCGCGCCTTCGGCCACTACGACCTGCTGGCGCCGCTCGCCCGGGGCGGCATGGGCGCGGTGTGGCTCGCCCGCCGTCGGGGTGGCACCGACGTGCAGGGCTTCTGCGCCGTGAAGACGGTGCTGCGGACGCTGTCGGCGCAGCCCGCGTTCCTTGCCCGCTTCAAGGACGAGGCCCGCGTCGTCGTCACCCTCAACCACCGCGCCCTCTGTCACGTTTTCGACGTCGGCGTCGTCGACGGCGAGAGCTACCTGGCGATGGAGCTCGTCGAGGGCGCGACGGTGCAGCGCTTCCTCGCGGCGCTGCGGGAGGACGGCACCGCCCTGCCTCTCGACGTCGCGCTCATGATCGCCGACGAGCTCGCCGACGCCCTCGCCCACGTCCACGAGCGGCGCGATCCGGTGACGGGGACGGCGCTGCACATCGTGCACCGGGACATCTCGCCGCAGAACATCCTCGTCACCTTCCAGGGGGGCGTGAAGGTCGTCGACTTCGGCGTGGTGTCGTCGTCGCTGCGGCAGGAGCGGACCGAGGCCGGCCACGTGATCGGCAAGCTCCACTACATGGCGCCGGAGCAGGCCCGCGGCGAGCCCGCCGTCGCCGCCACCGACGTCTACAGCGCCGGCGTCGTCCTCTGGGAGCTCGTCACGGGGCGGCGCTTCTGGGGCGAGCGCGACAAGGGCGTCGTCATGATGGAGCTCGTCGACGGCGCGTTCCTGCCGCCGCTCGACGACGACAGCGGCGTGCCGGAGGTGCTGCGGCCGGTGCTGCGGGCCGCCCTCGAGCCGGACCCGGCGCGCCGCCTCAAAGACGGCGCCGCGCTGCAGGCCGCCCTCGCGGCGGTCTCGCTGCCGCGGGCAGGTCCGCGCGCCCTGCGCGACCTCGTCGGCCGCGTGCTGCGCCCGGAGCAGGAGCGCCTCGCGGCCCTCATGCGTGGCGCCAGCGCCGTCGTCGTCGAGGCGCCGCGGGACGCGACGCAGATCACGAGCCTCGCCAGCAGCGACGCCACGACGGCGCACCTCGAGCCGACGCCGCTGCCGGCGACGACGAGCGAGCGGCCACCGCTGCGGACCGCCCGCCGCCCCGCTGCCCCGCTGCCACGCGCCGCCGTCGCCATCGGCACCGGCCTGGGCAGCGCCGTCGTCGTGCTCGGCCTGTGGCTCGGCCTGCGCGCCCCACGCGATGCCGAGGCCCCACCGACGGCGGCCGTGACGCCGACGCCGATCGCGGTCCCGACAGTCACGCCCCCGCCGATCACGCCGCCACCAGCCACGACGACGGCGACGGCGACGGCCCCGCCGCCGGCCAGCTCGACGACGTCTGCAGCCCGGGGGACACGAACGACGACGACGCGAACGACGACGGCGCGACCGCCGGCGACGGCGTTGCCGGATCTCGGCGCACAGCTCGACTATCTCGAGCGCTGGTGCACGACCCGCGTGGACTGTGCGATCCCCCTCGTCGACGCGCGGCGGCGGCTCGCCGTGCTCGATGCCGCGGCCCTGCGCGGGCTGCGCGACGAGGCCGGACGATGCGTGATCAGGTGTCGGAGGTAGGTCCATGAGCAGCGGCGCGTGGCAGACAGCAGGAGCAGCGGGCGACGACACGGTGTCGTCGTCGGCCGGCTGGCGCGTCGTGCTGTCGGCCCTCGTGCTGTCGGCCCTCGCGAGCGCCTGCAGCCTCTTCTCCGGCGACGTCGCCTGCGATGACGCGACGGCCTGCGCGGCGCCGCTGGTCTGCGCCGCCAGCGGCTTCTGCGTCGTCGCAGCGGAGGGTGAAGGCGAGGGCGAAGGTGGGGGAGAAGGCGAGGGTGAAGGCGAAGGTGAGGGTGAGGGAGAGGGTGAAGGTGAAGGTGAGGGAGAGGGCGAGAGTGAAGGCGAAGGTGAGGGAGAAGGCGAGCCCGCACCGGCCTGCGGCGCGACCGCCGTCGTCGGCGACTCCTGCGGCACCGGCTCCAGGGTCGACAACGGCGACGCCGGCTCCCTCTACCGCTGCAACGGCCCCGGCCCGGCGACGGTGCGCGAGGTCTGTGCCCGCGGCTGCGTCGTCGCCCCGCCGGGCCAGGACGACTTCTGCCGACCGCCGCCGACGTGCGCGAGCAACGCGGTCCGCGGCGACTACTGCGGCACGGGCTCGAAGATCCGCTTCGGCGACGAAGGCACCCTCTACCGCTGCAACGGCCCCGACGTCGTCGCCATCGTCGTGAGCAACTGCGCCCTCGGCTGCGTGGTGGCGCCGCCCGGCGTCGACGACTTCTGCCGGACGCCCTGACGATGCGGTTCCTCGCGCTCCTCCTGCTGTGTGCGTCTGTGGCCCGGGCCGCGCCGTCGCCGCGCATCGGCGTCGCCCCTCCCCGTGTCGAGCTCGAGAACGACGCCACACCGGGCGCCCTCGACCCGACCGTGCTCGCCGACGCCGTCGCCCGCGGCCTGGGCGCCTCGCCCGTGCAGGTGGTACCGACGACGGAGGTGCGGGCCATCGCCGCCCGGGCCGCCCGCTCCGGCCTCGTCTGCGACGCCCGCGAGGCGTCGTGCGCGGCCCGGCTCGCGGCCTTCTCGGGGCTCGACTTCGTCGTCGTCACCCACGCCTTCGATCGCGAGGCGGGACCGGGCAGCGACCTCGTCGTCGAGCTGCGACTCATCGACGGCCACGACGGCGCTACGCTGCGCGAGCGCCAGGCGCCCCTCGCCGACGTGGGCCCGGGCGTCGAGGCCGTCGCCGCCGCACTCATGATGGACGCCCCCGTCCCCGGCCGCCTCGAGGTGCGGGGCCCCGCCGGTGCGCCTGTCGACGTCGACGGCGTCGTCCGCGGCGTGGCGCCGCTCGACCTCCAGGTGGGTGCCGGCCTGCACCGCGTCGACGGCCGCACCGTCCGGGTACCGGCCGCCGGTGTCGCCGTCGTCGAGGCCGGCGACGCCCTCGACGCCGACGTGACCACCGGCCTCGCCGTGACCCTCGGCGTGGGGCTCAGCGTCGCCATCGGCGCGGGCATCGGCGCCGCCGTGATCGCGCCCGACACCGCGCGCCGCGACGCGTACACGGCCCGCGCCTGGAACGACGCCGTCACGACCGGTCAGGCCCTCGTCGCCGTCGCCGCCGTCGGTGGCGCCGTCGCCGCCCTCGCCGGCGGGCTGTGGGCGACGTCGATGTGGATCGCCGACGAAGGGGAGACCCCGTGAGCGTCCGGGTACCGCTGCGCTTGCGCCCCCCGAACCCTCCGTCGCCCTTCCTCGGGCGTGACGACGACGTCGCCCGCCTGTCGACGCTCCTCGACCGCGGCCCCGTCGCGATCGTGTGGGGCTTCTCCGGCGTGGGCAAGAGCGCGCTCGTGCAGGCCACCCTCGACGCCCGCGGCCCCGAGGCGCTGGCGCGCACCGTCTGGCTGCGCAGCGACGGCGATGTGCTGCGCGCGCTCTCGGCCTGCCTCGTCGAGCTGGGCGCCGACGCCGGCGCCGGCGTGGCCGACGTCGCCGAGGACGTCGCCGAGGCCCTGGAGGCCACCGGCCTGCAGGTCGTCGTCGACGGCATCGAGCGGCTCGGCGACGACGCCGGACTCGCCGCGCTGGCGCGCCTGCTGTCGCGCCACGCCCGCCGGGCGCGGCTCCTGTGCATCTGCCGCGAGGATCCCCGCGACGCCATGCTGCTCACCCGCACGCTGCGCGTCGCCCCCCTCGGCGACGACGTCCTTGCGCGCCTCGTCGACACCATCGCCCCGGGCCAGCCGAAAGGCGCCCGCCGCGCCCTCGTGCAGGCGGCGCAGGGCTCGCCGTGGCGCCTCGTGCAGCTCACGCTCGACGGCGGCGGCGGCGTCTCGGCCCCCGAGGCGTCGCTGCTGGCGCTGTCGCCGGTGGCGCGGGGCCTGCTCGCGACGCTCGCCCTCGCCGACGTCGGCCTCCCCCTCGCCATCCTGCAGCAGGCGACGCGCCTGCCCGACGACGAGGCCCTGCGCGCCCTCTCCCGTCGCGGCTGGCTCGAGCGCGTCGGCGACGTGCTCCACCTCCACCATGCGGCGGTCGCCCTCGTCGCCGCCGGCATCTCCAGCGAGGAGCGACGACGACGACGCACGCGGCTCCTCGACGCGCTGCTCGCCCCCGGCGGCCACGACCGCCCCGTGGCGCTGGCCCTGCGGCTCGCGCGCGAGGTCCTCGACGACGAGGGCGCCGCCGCCGCCGCGCCCCACGTGCGGCAGCTCGTGCGGCAGGCCGGGCCCGCGCTGTGCGCGCGCGGCGAGGCGCCGGCCCTGTGGGCCCTTGCGGTCGCGGCGGGCCTGCTCGCGCTCGACGACGACGACGACGTCACCGCAGCCGTGGCCGACCTCGCCGTCGACGTCGGCGACAGCGCCGTCGCTCTCGCCGTCGACGTCGGCCGCCGCGGGCAACGGGCCGGCGCTGCCGGTCGGATGGCCTGCGCCGCGCTGGCCCACGCGGGGGGTGATCAGGACAACGCCCGGGCCCTGTTGCGCACGCTCCCCGACGACACCGACCTCGTCGGGGGCGACGGGGGGCTGCTCGGGCGGGCCCTCGCCCTCGCCCTCGAGCGCGGTGACGACGACATCGTCGACGGCCTGGTGGATCGCGCCCCGGCCCCGTGGCGGCCGGCCCTCGCGGCGCTGCGGGAGCGCGGGCCCGGTACCGTAACGACGTCGCCGCTGTCGCTGTGGCCGACGCTGCCGGCGCCGCTGCAGGCCCCCCTGCTGCCGGCCCTCGGGCGGGCCCTGCTCGCGGCCGGGCGGGTCGACGACGCGCTCGGCGTGGTCGGCGACGGCGGCGGCGGCGATACCGCGCATGAGCGGGAGATCGTCCTCGTGCAGGCGCGGGCCCGCGC